>SDBT01002902.1_pt1 | contig 29892 bp, 28 predicted proteins | sample 2277101 | NCBI WGS metagenome assembly SDBT01 (sample SAMN10404973, study PRJNA504765) | marine sediment metagenome | isolation source: marine sediment core GS10_PC15, 103 cmbsf | place: Arctic Ocean: Southern Knipovich Ridge | collected 2010
GATGTTTGTAATTTGGTGATTGGTGTTTAACCTTAACCAGATAATAACTCTGCACTTTGTACTGTTTGTACTGTGCACTATGTATGACATTTGGATTTTGACATTCATTTGACATTTGGATTTGGTCATTGGGATTTGATTGATTTTGCCTTTTTGCCAGTCCCTTCAACCTCCCCTTTGAGCAGGGAAACCTCTTGGGCAAGATTCTTTAGCTGAGTGGTCAATGCCGAAATTTTAACGGAATAGTGAATACTGATTAGCACCAAAAACATCAAACCAAAGAAAAACAGGGTAGAGGTAGGAAGAACCGCACCGATAAAAGTAGTAATTTTGACCAACACTTTATATTCGAGTACCAAAAAAAAGATAGAAAATCCTGTCAGGATCCATAACCAGGAGTATTCCTCTCTTAGTTTTCTTCGTCGAACCAATTCGATAATCATGATTAGTAAAAAAATGGATAAAATTATGGCAAAGACTTTCTGCTTAACTGGCATTAGCCACCTCCTTCGGTTTTATAACTTCGCCTTCTTAACAGGGTTACTAAGATCGACAAAAACATCTTAAAGATATAATAAATGGGTTTCAACCCACTGTGCATGGATTTCTTTTCTACGCTGGGGTACATTTTTACCGGAACCTCTTTAATCTTTAATCCTGCCCGATGCAGCATGATGATCACATCAGCATCCGGGAAATCAACCGGGTAAGAATCACTGGCATAAAACTCAATAACCTTCCGATTTAAGGCCTGAAAACCAGAGGTGGGGTCGGTGATCTTCTGCCTGATAATTGCCGAAGCCAAACCACCAAACACTAACATTCCCATCCGTCGGAAGAACTGTGTTTGGTATCCTCCTTCCAAAAATCGTGAACCAATAGCAATATCTGACTCCCCTTTCACAACAACTTCAAGTAACCGCTCGATAAACCGGGGTTCATGTTGCCCGTCGGCATCCATCTGAACAGCATATTCATAGTCATTCCTGATGGCATATTTGAATCCCGTCTGCAGGGCAACACCGTAGCCCATATTGAAGGGTAAACTTAGTAACCGAGCCCCAGCAGCCATGGCTAACCGGGCAGTTCTATCGGTTGAACCATCATCTATCACTAAAATATCAGCCGAGGGATACTGGGCTTTAATGGAGGAGAGCACCGAAGAGATCCTTTCTTCTTCATTGTAAGCGGGGATAATAATTATAGTTTTTCTTTCCGCCATGAACTTATTCCCCTTTAACGGCGAGTAAAAAGATAAAGCCCACCCCCGATTAAACTAACTGAGACTAACATAAAAGAGCCCAAGATAGAGATGGAAAATGCCATTAGTGGCATAACTCCTGCATCAGGTACCTGGGCGAAAAGGGCAATGTAAGCTCCTTCCCGGATTCCCAGTCCATTGATGGATATCGGCAGCAAGATTGCCAGGCGCACCAGGGGAACCAGGATAAGAAAATATTGAAATGGTACCCTAAGACCCAGAGAAAGGGAAAGGCAGTAAGGTACCAGAATACTTACAAACTGAAAGATTAGTGCCAAGAACAGGGTTTTAACCATAACCGATGGGTTATCCTTAAAGGAGGAGATAGAATTATGAGCTTGCTCTAATACCTCTCCAAACTTTACCTGCCAGCGGGTTTTAGGAAAAGCATTAATCCTGCGCAACAGGGCTGAATTAAAGGCAATAAAGATAAATGCCACCAAAACCAAAAAACAAATAAGAAAAATGGAAGAACCGAAAACGTCCATCTGCCTTCCTAAAGTGGAGGCAATCATGCCAATTATCAGCAAAGCAAAAATTGTTACAAAGCGTATGGCGATAATAGAAATGGTAGAATCAACCCCCCGATGAGTATGTTTTGACAATAGATAGGCTTTCATTACATCTCCGCCTACACTGGAGGGGAAAAAATTATTAAAAAAAAGCCCAATAAAATACAAAGCTATTAATTTTGAGAAGGGAACCGTTATCCCTTGAGCTAAAAGCAGGATCTTCCAGGCATGGGCGTGCAAGAAATAGGTGAAAATCAAAATTAGGAATGCAGTAATAAAATATATTTTATCTATCTGCTTAATCACCTGCAGGAAATCGTCAAGATTTATGCTGCGCAGGATAACTATTAGTATTAAGCAAGTTATTAGGATTCTGAAACTCTGCCAGAAGAATTTACTTTTCATTTTTAAAAAGTAAGAGCGGTTCGCTACCGAAAACATATTTAAGCAGACTAAATACTCCACCCACCAATAGCCCGGCCTCCTGAAACTCCTCCCGCAATTTAGACTTCGTTGAAAGAAAGGGAGGAAGGATATACTTTCAAAAACGAGGGTTAAGTATCCCCAAGATCCTTGTTCCCAATGTGAGTCAACGAGCACCTTCTCTTGAATGTCTTAAATTACTTTATTGAGCTGTTATCTCTCTGTTGTTTAGAGATAACCTAAATCCTTCAATCTATCTTCTATCTGTTTGGCTTCGCCTCTTGAGAATTCTACCTTCTTTCGTTTCTCTCCTATGCTTTTCTTATATTTAATGGGATTTGCTTTCTTAAAAGATTCCTCAAACACATCTTCAATCACTTTGCCATCCATATCCTCTGGAATTTCTTCTCCAAATAAATATAGAATTGTTGGAGCTATGTCAATAATGTTAGCCTGTTCAATTTTATGCTTTTTCTTAATATTGTTGCCAGAAATAATTAATATTCCTTCTGGTCGATGCTCTCCACTTATCCCTCTTTTTTCTAACGGGTCTTTTGTTTTGGTAACCTGGATTGTTTGTCCTATATCATCTACATATTCAAAGCCAGAAACAACAGTTTCGTAGTTCCATTCTATTAATAAATCAGGTGCTGGGAATGAATGTGGTCCGGGATAGATCTCCTCACCTTTGAAAACATTTTTTACAATTGGCGTTTTGGTTTTAATATCCCTACACTTCTTTAATTTATCGATCAGATATTCACGAAGATTTTCATATTCTTTACCCGGGCTGACGGTTCCATTAGGTTCCCTTCCTCTAAGATTAATCCAAATATGAGGCAGTATATATTCAGAAAATGCTTTGGTTTTCGGCCAGTCAAGCTCGGACCAATGTAATTGTTGCATTATTGTAGCCCTACCACCGGGAAAAAGACTCATAAGTTTTCCCCGCACTCTCTGCGAAAATATTCTATCAGCTAATGCAGCGCCTTTTTTAAAGAATTCAAGCAGGATGTTTTTCATTAAATGCAAAGGATGCTTTATATCTACTTTAGCATAAGTCAAAAGTCCAAGACTTTCCAACCAGGGATCCAAAAAAAGGTAAGATTTTGGATCAAACCCAGCACCATGATCAGAACAAATAAGTATATTAGTATTTTCATCGATCTGCTCCAACAAATTCCCCACAGCAGCGTCTATTTTCGCATAAAAGTTATAGATAACATCGCCATATTTCTGAGCTTCTTGTGCATTGTAGTCCGGGTGCCTCGGATCCATAAATTTCCAGAAGGCATGCTGAACGCGGTCTAAAGCAGTAAATACAATGGTAAATAAATCCCATTCGTATTTTTTCATCAAATATAACGCAGCATCCAAACGGTATTTTAGAACTTTTTCCGTAACTTCAACTGCCTTATGCCACTTACCACCACGGGCAAAACCAAGGATATTCGTTTCAATATGATACCCCCCTATATTTTCTACTAACTCCTTATATAGGCCAGGAGGATAAGTAAAGTCCTTGCTTTCCTCACTCGGAGCATCTAATCCTGCAATCATAAAACCGTTTACTTGCCTTGTCGGGTAAGTCATCGGTACGTTAATAACCCCGACACGCTTGCCGGATTCGCTAAGGAGTTCCCAAAAGGACTCCCCATTAATATCACTGCCATTCAAATATCTAACATCGTAACTTCCTTTCTGGTGTTCAAAAAAATGGATAATCCCATGATTTGCTGGATTTCTCCCTGTCATAAATGATGGCCAGGCTGAAGCACTACTAAGATTGGGCACCGTACTCAGATGAGCGTAAGAGCTTTTTTGCAGGAGACTCCTCAAAACTGGTAACTTTCCCTGATCGAGCCAAGGCAATATCAAATCAAAGGTAGCAGAGTCTATTCCAATTACCAGGGCTTTGGAAGATAATTGACCCATTTAAGTTACCTCCTGAATTTTTTGAACTCGGGACTTTGATAATAATCCCGTTTTTCCTTTTTGTAAAATTAAATAAGTTGTCAAACAGAAAGATCTTAATGACTCTAAAGGCTGATGTGAAAATTCCTTCATTGTCCAACCCCTTCTCAAGACTTATCGCTTATTATTTATTTCTCGTTTTCCGTTTACTTTTCCCCCTCTTCTCTGATATCACACCCCAGACTAAGATTCCCAATAAGATTACTGCCGTAATTAAGCTTAGATATAATCCCTTTTGGAAAGACTCCGGTTCATATTTGAATTCGACAACATGATCTCCTTTCTCCAGGAAAACTGCCCGAAAGGTATAATCTGCCCGAAAAATCTCCCTTTCTTCCTCATTAATATAAGCCTTCCAGTCCGGGTAAAAGTTATCGCTGAGAAAAAGAAACCCGGGATTCTCCATTTTTGCATTTATTAATACACTGTTGTTTTCATATTTGGTAATTTCGGCTGAAGAGCTATCTTCTAAAGGCGTATTCTTCAATTTTTGCAATTCTTCGGGAATATCCTTCTCTAAAACTATAAAATGCCGAGGATCAAAATTTGGATCATAAAGTCTCTCTAAAATTAGTTTATCATCCTTGACCACCTCTGCCCTGTGCACTATAAAGCTACGAGGGAAGTAGCTATTATTACGATAAATTCTTAAATCCCTATCAAAGACCCTGGTAAATCTTTCCGATTCAGGAAAATTAGCATCTGGTGGAAAAAGAAGATATTTGACATTCATTAGATTGATCTGGGGGTGCACATTACTCATGAAATAAAAGAAAGTGCGTTCGCAGCATTTTCGGGTTATAAATTCCTCGTATCTTTGAAGGTTATTGCCAGTGTGTCCTCTAATATCAAAAAGTTTGTAAGGAACATTCGAGTTGCCGACCAAAGTCTTACCCAGAGCGGCAATTCTAAATATACCCGGATCTTTTTTTAAGAAACTAATTGATTCAGTTATGGGATAAATATTTTCCTTTTTTATGGTAGGACACCATCTAATTCCAAAAATAAATAGATCTATAACAATAACCGAGAGAATAAATACCTGAATACCTTTTAACTTTATAATATCTTTGGAACGAAGTGCAATTATAGCTATTGTTAAACCTAATAAAGTAACAAAGAGAATGGAATATTTCCAGATATAATCGGTAATATTATTCTTAACTAAAACAGCATATATTCTTTCTCCTAAGAAATATTGATATTGAAAGATAAGAAATATAAATATGGTAAGAATAATTAAGTTTATTGGTGAAAAAATAAATTTTAAAATCTTCTCCCTTTTTTCTCTATCTAATTGATAGGCTAAAAAATTAGCACCCATTCCTGCCAAAACAGAAAAAGCAAAAGTAAAAATTAATATCAATCGTGTATTCTTGATTAGATTAAAACCTGGAAGATTTACAACCAGATGAAAGACTCCCGGAATACCATAGACAACGCACAACGAGAGGAAACCTAAGCCGAAGAAGAAAATTACCTTACTATTCTTACGCAGGAAAATAACTCCAGTGATTGCCAAAATAAGAGGAAAAATTCCAATATATAGACTTTGCTCGATGAAATTTCTCATTTTTAATAAATGCTCCCAGGCATTTCCGTCAACTGGGTTTCCAAAAAAATTGGGGATGAATAGCAGAATGAGAGATTTCAAACCCAGGTGACCATACGCTGCCCCTTCTCCTAAATCTCGTACCCCGGTTCGTGCCGCCAATTCAGAGCCCTCCTGTAAAAATTCCAAAGAAGGCAACATCTGAATTGATGCGAGAAAGAAACCAGCAATATTAGCTAATAAAAACGAAAGGATAATTTTCCCCACTATCTTTTTATCATTTTCTCTTCTATATTCTACGATAACTCTAAAAACAAAATAGATTCCTAACGCTAATAGTACATGGAATAAAATAGGATGAAATCCACCAATTGAATATCCGATACCTATTACTAAGGATAAGAAAAATATATAAATATAGGAATTTTTTTGAACAAGTTTCTCGGTAAGAAAAAATAGTAGTGGGAGTAAAGCTGCTATGCTGGTAGCACCTGATTTCGCAAATCCAACCATAAAACCGGAAAACATGAAGACAATCGCGGATACCAGAGAGCCAAATATTTTTTCTGATATTGACCGCAAAAAGATGTAAGTAAAGATGCCAACAATAAAAAACTTTGTTATTACATATATTCCATAAAAATCATAGAGAGATAAAATTAAGAAATATAATAACCATATTGGATACAAAGTTAATCGTCCAGGATAGCCACACATGATGTAGGGATTCCAGAATTGGATATCTCCGTTCTTTACAACTTCTGAATAAAAGGTACTCAGTGGATAGCCGATAAAAAATTCGTCCCAGTGAAGATAATTTGAGGGTCTAATGTATCCCTCTGGTGCCACAGATTTCCAGGGATGATAAGAAAATATTGCATCAGTGGATGTCAAAACTTCTCCCAAAAATATTGTTTTCCAAAAGAAAATGCACAACAACACAATTAAAATTAATATAATCCCGCCCGCGTGCCAAAACTTAGATTTCTCTTTCCTTTCTGAAAAAATAGCCCATTCTTTTTCTTCCTCCTTATCAGTTACTGCAATCGTGTCAAGATTTAGTTCCTTAATTATTCTTTGAACCTCAGCCTTTTTAATATTTAATCTACGGGCTAATTCACTTACACTCATACTTTGGCAATTTTTCTTAATGAATGCCTTCTTTTTCTTAGAAATTTCCATCATTTGTCTTACCTAAACAGCCTGCTATCAGTAAGATTAATGCTACCGTTCAAATTGGTTAATCTTATCCTTGTATTGTAAGTGAATAACTCCGCCCACAGGGTGGGGCATCCAAAACAATCTCCTCCCCCTTGACCAGGACAAAGGAAGGGGTAAAAATTTTATCAATTTTTCCCCCTCACCCTCCAGGGGAGAGGGAATTATATGGGTGTTATTCATCCCCGTTCACAGAACGGGGTATTCTGACATATTTTCATAAAAACAATACTACCCTTCCTCTTAAGATCAGAATAAAAAGCAATAACAGATTCAGATAGTGAGAAAAAACTTCCGGACGCTGTCGGTTGGATCTTTTATATGAATAAGCCAAGAATGTTAGTACTAATGCTTATTGCTTTAGTAATAGATCCTCCCTTTAAAATTTTCCAACAGTTTACTTATGATTTACCTTACTACTTCATTTTTTACAGGATAATATCAGATTACAAATTCGTTCAGTAGCTTTGCCATCCAGGCGATAATAATGTCTTTGTATATAGTCTTCCCTTGCTCTCTTTAACTTTTCTTTGATCTTTTTATCCCCTAAAATAGTCTCAACTGCTTCCTTCAAATCGGCGAACTCACTAATATTCATTGCTACCCCCTGCTCCACCCACCTCCCCGTATCAATGGAACCCGGTATATCAATAATAAGATTGGGCTTGCCAAAAACCACTGCTTCTGAGGAAACAGAGGAACAAACGCTTATATGAAGCTTACAGAGAGCAAGGAGTTCATATAAATCTACCTGCTTTACCACTTTGAAATTCCTGACATTATACTTCTCTGCTGCCTCTTCATAAGGTCTGGCTGAATACTCTTCAGGCTCCCCAGGATGGAGCTTTATCACCAGGAAATATTCATCTCCTAACTTGCTGAGCCCTTCTATAAGTAAAGGGGCTGCCCCTTGTCCAAACCCTGGTTGCGAAGTGAACAGCATTATTTTTTTATCCCTGGGAAGATTCGGTAAGGTGGCACTTCTTCCTCCGCCGCCAAAATTTTTCTCTGCTAAAAAATCAAGGCGGGATTGCCCGGCAACTTCTACCTCAATCTCTTTGTATATACTCTTTTTAGTTAATATGTCTTTATAAAAATCTCCAAAGACTCCTGTTTTATCACATAAAGGGATTGTCTCCCTGTCTACATCTTCAGGGTAAATACAAACTATATTCTTCTCATGGATGGTTCCATGCTGAAAACCAACGGTAGGAACTCCCAAAATCCTGGCCGCGGTAACCAGGGGCCTTCCCGAGCCATTTTCATCCGAAAGCACAATAACATCAGGTCTCTCCGTTTTAAGGATGGATTTGAAAAGCTCTATAAATCCTATGCGGAAAGGAATCCCTCTGGTAATAAATGATTTCAACCTTTTCTCCATTATTCTATTGATATCTATACCCTTATAAGAATTACATTGTTGGAAATCCTGCTGTCTATTGATATTTTCCCAGGCATCAACAAACTTTTGTCTTTCTCGTCTTATCTTGTTAAAGACCTTAACAAGATAAGGGAAATATCCTTCCAGCGGGACATAGGGATATTTTTTCTGGAGAAAAGTCCTGAAATTATGAGAAAAACTCCAGCGACCCTCTATAAAGCCGCTCATTATATCAAGAGCAATCACTCTGATATTCCTCTCCAGCAATTGCCTCAATACTAACCCTAACTGTGCATCAAAATATCGCGGCTTATCTCCTGGATAACCATAAAGCTTCTGCCAATTTATGCTATGAGTAAACATTAATACTTTCGCCTGACCTTCGTCTCTTCTTTCAAATCTGCTTCTAAGTATGCGAAACATCCCCTGAATCCCTCGTAGTCCTATTAGCATCAAGAAAGGGAGAATTCTCTTTATGTAGTTGATATAACCGGAAAAGATAATGAAAGGTTTTCTTTCCCCTATCATCTCTAAGGAGAGATTTAAGTTGACTGTCACACACTGGATAATATCTTGCCAGTAATCATCTACCTGTATCAGGTAAACAAGGTCTGGCTTTGTTTCATCCAGGAAATCTTTAATCGCATCAATATCAGCAAGTATATTTAGCAACCACTTAAAAAAATGAAATCTTTCAAACCACCATAATGAAAAGCCTTCATACATCAAGTGTTTATAAAATTGAGTCTTTCTATTCCAATCATCCACCCATTTCAGAGATATGTGCCAATAATCATTGTTTTTCTTCACCTTCTGTTGATAAGATTCAATGCTTTCTATATCAAACCTATCAAAACCACTTATACTCTTATCACCCACAATAATAATCCTGAAAGGCCCCTCCTTTTGTGCCAGAAATCTCGTTAGCGCTTTCGCTTTAACCTTGGATGATATAAAAACTGCCTTCAACATTTACTCACCTCAGCAATTAACAGGTATTTTTAGCTGCTTGATATTCATCCCAAATAATACGTAAACATCCGAATTACCTGTCCTATTTAGTATAATCCGCCTATGGCGGATTGTAGGGGTAGACCTCCGTGTCTACCCTTATTCGGGCCGACAGAGACGTCGGCCCCTACACTAACGCATTATTTGCGTTCATTTCTACCCAGTCTTCTCTATTTGCGTATTCATTACATACCACCCAACTCCACATAATATCAAGCTATATAAACAATAGGTCAATGATGTCGCTATGGCTACGCCTTCTATCCCCATGCCCATTTTGACAAAGGAAATGCTGAGGACTAAATTGATGATGATAGAAAGACCCAGAACAACAAGGCAATATATCTGCTTATCCACCGTGTTCAAGAAATTATTGAGACCTCCTGAGAGGGGAAGGAATAAAAGACCGATTAGAATTATCTTCAAAGTAGGTATGCCCGGTATATATGCATCGAGAAACCTCTCCACAAAAGGGGGGAATAAAAAATAGACCATTATTAATAGAGGAACTGTTACTGCTATTGCCATCTTGATTTGCTTAAATATTAATTCCTTTAAAGACCTTTGATTGCTGGTTTCGCCATATTTTTCTGCCATTCGAGGATAAATCTGCTGGCTGATAACCCTGGGCAGGAGACTAAGTATGCCAAAGATCATAATAGGCAAAGAATAATAGCCTAATTGTAATTGACCTAAAAATTTCAGGATAACCCACCTGTCCACAGTAGTAAGTAATCCATACAATAAGCTTACTCCCATCATGGGGAAACCAATTTTTATTAACCGGATTGATTCCTGAAGGTCAAACCTTATTCGAAAGTCGAAAGAAATTAGCTTAACCATGAGTAACGATATCAGGAAAATGCTTACTATCTTGCCCAAAATAAATCCATTAATTCCGTATTCTTTTGCTAAGAAAACGGTAATGATGGGAAAAAGGGCAGCATAGGCAAACTGCTGAAGGCTCACCCGGCCAAAACTTTTATTAGACATAAGATAGATCTGCAAATAAACATAAAATCGTCGTATTATTAATAGTCCTGCCATCAATTTCAAGGATGTCTTTAATAGATGATCGGAGACTAAATATTCTGAAATACAAAGAAGCAATAAGGCAGCAATAAGAGAGGATATGACCATTATGCCGAAGGTAACATGTCTAATTTGTATTACCCTGATCCTATCTCCTTTTCCCCTATACAAAGGAACATCACGGTTCATTGCATTAAGACTTCCCAGGTGAAGATATCCTCCATAAATCAGGATTAGAGCTAAGACATTCCAAAGTCCATAGACTTTTGGTCCCAATAATTTAGCCACAACTAATGAAACAAGAAAAACTGATCCCTGGAAGGCGATAGTTGAAGCCGAGAGTATGGCAAATTCACCGAATAGAGTAGAATTGAATGCTTTAATCTTCAAGTACAAAGATCTACCATCTTCTAATAATTCCAATGAATCCTCCAACTATATGAAACGACATTAATGATTACATATTTTTTAACTTTGCTACATTTTCGCGTGTCATTGCGAGGAGCGGGATTCTAAAGATATTATGTGTAAATAGTTAAGACACTTAATATAGATTGCATTGCCCTTGATTTAGATAAAAATGGTAGGCTATGTCAGATTTAAGCAATGTGTGACCAACTCAACGGTGTGCCGCGTTTAATATCACATTTAGCACGATGTTCAATTACTTCCTTCAGGTAACGGGTATGCAAGCCATAACCGGGACGAATAGAACGCACATTTTCTTCAGTGAACACTTCACCTGCTTTGATATCCTTTACCACAAACAACGACCGCCGAAAAACCAGGCTTTTGGCTTCCTGATCGCTCACTCCGTAGTGAACTTCTCCGAGAGCTTTCTCCACGGTGCGAATTGCTTCCACCATCTCTTTGAACTCATGTGGCTCCAGGGAAAAGGCACTATCCGGGCCTGGAATATCCCTCGACAGAGTGAAATGCTTCTCTATTATGCACGCCCCAAGCCCCACAGCTGTCACGGGCACTGCAATGCCCAGCGTATGGTCAGAGAGCCCCACCGGAACATTGAATGCATCCGACAGATTCGGAATGGTACATAAATTCATCTCTTCTGGTGGAGCCGGGTATGCACTGCTACACTTTAGCAAAGCAATCTGCGTTGCTCCCGCATTACGAGCTGTCTGAACTGCCTCTTCGATTTCGCTTAGGGTAGCCATTCCGGTTGAGATAATGATCGGCTTGCCAGTGCTTGCCATTTTCTTTATTAATGGAATATCTACAATTTCAAATGAGGCTACTTTATGAACGACAACTTCCATTTCTTCAAGAAAATTTACAGCAGTTGAGTCAAACGCAGTGGAAAAAAAGTCTATTCTTATTTCATCTGCTATCTTTTTCAGTTTCGGTTGCCACTCCCAGGGCATGTAGGCCTCACTATAAAGATCATAAAGGCTTTTCCCATCCCAAATAGTCCCACCATCAATGCGAAATTCGCGAGTTTCGATCTGGATAGTAAGGGTATCAGGAGTATATGTCTGCAATTTAACTGCGTCAGCACCATTTTCCTTAGCAATTTTGATTATCTCAACGGCTTGCTCGAATTTTTGACTATGGTTGGCTGACATTTCCGCTACAATATAAGCAGGATACCCTGGACCGACACGACGTCCATTAATCTCTATGAATTTTTTCACCTGCTCCCTCCACTTTGATTTGTTCCTCGTTCAGCAGTTGCAAACGCAAATAAACCTTACATCCTTCATTCCAGAAATAGGCACCAGGATAAGGTGGAAATGTTCTCGCCCTTATAATATTAATAAGCTCTTTGGCTGTATAAGTGCGACCGAGAAATATTTCATCAACGCATTCTACATCCTTAGTGCTGTGATAAGTACCCTTCTCTCTATCTTGAGTTATTCGTGGAACCTTCCCAGAACGTATTAGGGGCCAGGTTTCTTTAAACAGGTCAACAGCGGCCTTCTCTAATTTTCGATAGAGACTTTCACCTGTATCAACAGGCTCAACTCGCACTGGAATTTGAGCAATAATATCTCCCGTATCTATACCCTCGTCAATATAATGTATTGTTATACCTGATGGAGTTCCTTCGATAATACTCCAGACATTAGGATAGCCGCCCCTGTTATAAGGCAGCAAAGCTGGATGAATATTAACACAACCGGCAGGCAATAATTTTAGAAAATCTTTATGTAATATAAAACCGAATAAGGCCGAGACACCAATTTCTGGTTTCAAACTCCTAATGGCTTCGATTACATCTATTTGATCAAGCAGCGATCCATCAAAGATGCATGAAGAATTTACTCCAGAACTATTAATGATTTCTTCTCCATACTTTCGTCGTCCCGGGGGATGTAAAATCAGCCCGACGACTTCCTCCCCATGTTCCTTCAGCCATTTTAACGCTTGCCATCCAATCCAATTATTTCCCAGATAAAGAATCCGCATTTTTGCCTCCCAAATCGCCGACTAACGCTGTCAACACCCGATCCACGCCTTCACCATCCACCAATTCCTGAGCACGATTGGCCATTTCCGTCCGCGTCCTTACTGACAATAGCAATTTATTCACAGCTTGTGTTATCTCAGCAGTTGAAATATCCCTATACCATCCCAAATTTTTTGCTACTCCTATCTTGTCAAGCTGTTCGGCAATAGGACGCTGGTTGTCAGCTAAGATTAAAACTATTTCGGGCAATCCCATAAAGGCCATTTCCCAGGAAGTAGTTCCCCCACCCGCAATCGCCACATCAGCCCAGGCCATCAATTCAGGCATACTCGCCACATTACTCTTCAGGCGAATTGGGAATCGGGAACCACAGACAGCATCTTGCAGTTCTACATAGTTCGGGTTACTTCCCCCCACAACAACCTCTGCTTCCAGCCCATCAACCTCAACCTGCTGTAATGCTTGAATCACCTTGAAGGTCACATTATCAGGGTCTCCACCACCCAGTGTGACCAGAATCTTGTGTGCCACCTGCGATATTTGCCGTTTCCATCCCTGCCACTTCAAAAACTCCCGTCGTAATAACACATACTGAGTTCCAAGCAAAAGCTGGGTGCAGGGCTCTCTGCTTTCGTACAAACCTTCATGCGCATGAAGGTTCTGATTCAACACAATATCCGCATAGTAGTGTTTAGCTTGACCAATATCGTCAATAGCAAGCAGACGAAGATCGGATTCTTTAATGATTTGTTGGTAGTTAGCATCAAAGTGGTACCCATCTATCACTACCCAGGGAGCACTCCTCTGTTGCGCCAAACTCGCTGTTTTAATCGCGTCATCATCACTGCCCGGTTGGACTGACAGATGCAAAGTTCTTATCCCCACTGATCTCAACCGATCCTCCAGCATTGGTGTCTCCATAGCCATCACAAAAGTCACCTGTCCCCTGGCTTCCCGCCAGGCTTGGGCCAGAGCAAGGCAGCGCATCAGATGTCCGGTGCCTATCTGCGTGCTGGCATCGGCTCGGATGATTAGATGCTTTTCCTTTAGATGCTCCATAACTATGGAACCATCTTTAGTTGGACGTGCCGGTTAATTTCCAGCCATTTAGAATGTTTCTTCAACAGAAGTCAAATCCGCACATAATATAGCCCATTCCTAAGTGCTTTGAGCCATCGGCACGAAATAAGGCTGCGTTCATTTTATATTTGTCCATTTCAGTCCCAAATACGGGTATCGGCTTTATACGGCACGCTCATATTCTTCTGGCGTAGTTCCGGATTACTATCCAGAAACTTAATTACATCAATCAACCTGACCAAACGGCCAGGCTTTTGTAATTTATCGTATATTATCCCCATAATCTCAAGGTCAGATTGGACGTCGACCGTGATCCGCAGTTCCGGCCTCTGCAGTTCTTTTGGCGGGGTGAGTATCTCTATCTTGAAATCAGTGGGGTTCTCTTTCATACACAGAGTGACCATAGGGTTATGGTACTTTTGGCCGTAATTATAATAGGCTTTTTTCATAGCACTAATTGAAATTATCTCGCTGAAAGCTCCCAGGGGCATTTTCTCGGTGAAGGTCAGGTCTGCCCCCGTATCCAGGTGGTGATGTATGACCTGGCTGAGGTTTTCCAAATAGATAAGGGGGCATTCACCGGCATATCTGACAATATGTTTGGCTTCTACTTCTTCACCTGCCCTTAACAGTCTGCCCAACACGTCCTCTTCGTTACCATGCCGATCGACAAAGCACTTGATACCGATCTGGTTCGCGTACTCCTGAATAATCCTGTTCTCTGCTTTATTAGAGGTGGCAAGTATTACCGAATCGATTTCCTTGACGCTTTGCAGTCTCTCGATAAGGTAGCCGACTACAGGTTTATCCCCGATCAATTTCATGGATTTTCCATAGAGCCGCGAGGAGGCCATCCGAATGCCGATTATTGCCACCATGTCAGGCAAGCTTCTTCCACCTCCTTGCCTTCATGAAGGTATCGTATTTGAAATACGTCCTGTAAAAGAAATTATAAACATATTTGTCTATCGGAAACCCAAAAAATAAATTCTTGGTGCGCTTTATGCCCAACTGTATGAAAAATGTGTTCACCTTCTTGAGCAGCCTTGATCGTATCTGCTGATTTGTTAGGAGAACCCCACCAGCAAGCGTATAGTAGAAACTCATATTAGATGCCGAGTTCCTGTCAGTCTGCCACGGCTGCCGGAAATTCCTCTCGGTGTAGTTTTTTACATGCTTCTTAGTTGCCCATTCCCTCAGGCTCTTTGGCTCCTCAAAAATACCCTTCTTAAGCAGGTCATCACACAACTCACTCTTGGGATAAGGGCGGAAAGTAGCCACACCGACTGCCATTTCCGGCGCTATATCTCTTAACCTGTTTATCAGTTTTGCAGTCAGCAGCATTTCCTCCCTGGTTTCACCGGGAATTCCGGTCATAAAGGAACATCTGGGCACTATTCCATGTTTGTGGCACTGTTCTAGACAGTTTATTGCCTGCTCAACCGTAGTGTCCTTCTTCATATAGTCAAGTATTCTCTGAGACCCAGATTCGCAGCCGAGTGTTAACTCGATAAGCCCGCTTTCAGTGCAAAGCTCTAATAGCTCGTCATTGAGGTGACTGTGGTTAAAGTAGTCAAGCCGACATTCGGCATCCCACGTTATGCCAAATCCATTATCAATAAAGCTCTGACATATCTCTTTGACTCTTCGCCGGTCTACGAAGAAGTTGTCATCTATTATTCGCAGGTGAGTAAATCCGTGCTTCTCTATGAGGGTTTTCACTTCCCCTATGACCTTCCTGGCGCTCTTCTTTCGGTATATATTATTGTTGGTAACTACATTGACACAAAAGGCGCACCTGTGTGGGCATCCACGGCTCGAATGATAGGGCAACCAGACTTTTTTGGCTTTGCTGAAGTAGTCTGTAAGTTTCGTGACAGAGTAGCGAGAAACATCCACCAGGTCATACTTAACAGACGGAAGATCTTCCACGTTTATGTAGCCGTTTGGTTTGTTCATGAAAACAGTGCCATCTTTTTTGTAGGCGAGCCCCGGTAAATTCTGAAAGCTACCGTTGCCTTCAAGACTCTGTACCAGTTTGAGAAGAGTGTAATCTCCCTCACCTATGACCACAAAATCGACATTTCTATCCGCGCAGGTTTGCACTGGAAACAGGGTGGGGTGCCAACCCCCGAATACAACAGGAATGTTGAAATTCTCCTTTATAAAATCCGCTATCCTTATGGCGCTCATAACTTCTGAGGTGTAGCAGCCTATCCCGATGAGAAAAGCATCTTTACACTCCTGGAGTAACCGTTTTTTGTATTCCCTTTCGGCTGCTGCATTTATTATCCGCACATCGTAATCATTTTTGTACAAAATGGTTCCGACTGTAAGGAGACCAAGGGGTGGGTAGGCACTGTAAGCAAAGATGTTCTCCGGTTTTATCAGCACAATTTTCCTTCCCATTTTGTCTGCCTTTCTAATTCTCCCTGACCCCAGCAAATAACAATGTAGATTTTTCAATCATAACCTGGCAACCTAGTTGAGCCCGTTCGTGCCTGGATAATCGCTATAATCTTGGTATCTTTATATGTCATTTCTCTTTTTGAAGTAAAAACATGGCGTCTATATTATCATTATTCAGATATTTGAAGAGTTCTTCCCTCACCAATTTCAGTTTACTGAAGCGATCCAGAAAAAGCTTAGAAAAGTTCGTTTTCCAGAGTAAATCAGCATGCCCCCGATAGTCTATTTGGATATACTCCTCTGAATAGTACTCGAAACACCAGACATATTGTTTTGTACACCGATATACTTCGTCCAAAACTTTGGCGATGTCATCAGGGGCAATGTGGATCAAGACGCCGGATGTTAAGACAAGCTCAAAGAAACCATCCTTGAAAGAAATGTCAAAGATAGAACCCTGGATTATGTCTATATCTCTTGTCCTGCTTTTCGATAATCCGACTGCATAATATTGTAACTCAATGCCATAGAGATTTTTAAACCCGGCTTTTTGCAGACATAGTAGTTGGTTCCCAATATTCGAACCAACTTCCAAGACCTTCATATCTCTGTCAAAGTCGCCAATAAACGATTTCGTCTAGAACGTTCTGGGCCGAACGATGCCTGTATTTCACCCCCATGAAATCGTGATAGCAGTAAATACACTTATAAGGACAACCGCGTGAGGACAGCACGTTCATAGTCAAGGGTGCATCATTGGTGCCCCCACCATCCTCCCATTTATCAACGTTGGGAGCTCCCACCGGGTTGCGCAGGTAGATGTCCATAGGGATGAGGTTCCAAGCGGGGAAAGGAATGGTATCCAGATCTTTGATAACCGGTCGGGAGGAGGGTAGCTATAATCTGGCCGTTCCCATCTTTATACCAGATACCAGGTAGGCCCTTCAGATCGCTCCCTTCCCGCAAAGCATGCACCAGTTCCAGCAGGGTCAGCTCACCTTCACCGATCACCGCTATATCGGCCTTCGTGCGCTCTAGGAAGGTGCGGGTAATTGAACTGGCTGAGCTTCCTCCTCCTATCACTGTCTTGTCAGGATGGTAACGCTTGATCACCTGGGTTAACCACTTGATATAGCCGTAAACGGTAATCAGGCCACCAGTACCAAAGACATTTGCATCTGAAGCCTCGATCCTGGTTTCAACCTCCTGTCGGGAATAGCAGTGGGCATTAATGTCCAGTGCTTCCACCTCATAGCCAGCATCCAGCAACACGCTGGCCAGATAACCTAACCCCGAGGGAAAGCAATTAGGCTTGGCCCATTTCCTGATGGGAGGATTTATCAACAAAATCTTCATTTACTTCCCCTTATCTTTCTAAGCAGAAACATTAGTCTTCCTAACAGGTCCATAAGAACTTTCCCGATCAAACGCGTGGAATTCATTCGAACCCGAACGATAGCTACTATTCTTAAACAATCTTCAATGTTAATACTTCTTCTCACCATGCTGTCCAGCCTCCGTCGACAACAATATTCTGGCCCGTCATCCACTGGCTTGCATCAGAAGCGAGAAATACAATTACTCCCTTTAAATCTGTATCATTCCCCATACGCCCTAATGGTGTTCTATGACAATACTCGGGGATAAATACTTCTTCATAATCAGGTAATTCTTTAAGCTCTTCATTATAAAAACCGCCAGGGCTAATACAATTCACACGGATATTATATTGCGCAAGATAGGTAGCGAGCCACTTTGTGAATTGAATCACTCCGGCTTTAGCTGGTCCATAGTTACAAGGATTATTAATACCGGTGCGACCATAGATACGATGATCTGGAGCAACAACGCCATAGATACTAGCTATGTTTATGATAACACCACTTTTTTGTCGTGCCATCACTTTGCTTACTTCTTGAGTGCAAAGGAATGAGCTTGCCATTGCACCATCAAATGCACTTCTCCACTCTTCGATTGTCATTTCTTCGAATGGAGAAGAAATACCAGAGTAAGCATTGTTAATTAAAATATCGATTTCCCCAAAATACTGCAAAATTTCTTTCACCATCTCCTTTACTGAGTTTGGGACAGTTACATCTACTTTAATTGCTATGCACTCATTATATTTTTTTGACAGTTCTGCAGCTTTAAGCTGGCATTTTTCAAAATTGCGCGAAGCGACAACTACATGTGCTCCAACCTCTGCTAAAGCACCACACATCTGGGAACCCAATTTCCCAGCACCACCAGTCACAATAGCAACTCTGCCATCTAAGCTAAATAGATCCCAAACTGTACTCATATCTTCCATTTAATACTATTTCTATGACAGAAAAACAGTTTTCTTAACAAACGCGGAATGTTTGGCTGCTAAAGCAATACGCAGCACCTGTTTAGCCTGTTCGACATCAAGAAATGAAGTTGTCTTATTATGGATACAAGCTCGAAAATACTCCATCTCGTCAATGTACATCTTATTAGATTCCCATTCCGGTGGATTTTCGTAAATCTTCCATTTTTTCGTTTTTGCTGAATACCACCTTACTATGCCTTCACACCAATCCCAATGGATAGTCCCCTCCTCTCCGATAATATGGCAAGAACGGCTATAAGCCCGTTGCACATAGTCCAGATGGACTTCACCGATTGCACCACAATCAAATCGAAGTAAAATGGCTGCTACATCTTCGGTCTCAATCTCTAGATTGCTTATTTTATCGGAAAAGCATGCTACTTCCGTCACTTCACCCAGCATCCACCGGATGTAATCAATTTCATGAATAGCATCCAGAATGACACCACCACCTAAATCACGTTGGGCACTATACATTTGGCGATAGTCTTCCCACGGATGCCAATCCGGTAAATATAGCCCTACTTCCACTCTCGCGGCAATCACATTGCCCAATGCTCCTTCCTCAATTAGCCTTTTCACCTGCATTATCCCTGGATGAAACCGCATATTGCAGCCAACAAGTGTAATCAAATTTCGCTCCTTAACCACATTTACCAATTCATCAATCCCATCCATTGCGTGAGATAGAGGTTTCTCAATAAATAGATGGCACCCTCGTTCAGCAGCCTCTAAAGCTAATGGGATATGTAAACTGGTTGGTGCAGCTACAACCGCAATCTTAGGTTTTTGTTCCCATCCTTCCTCAAGGGAGTTTAGAACAGTAATACCAAAACTTTCTTTAACCTCCTCCATGCGAGCTGCTTGTATATCGAATGCAATAATATCCTGCACGCCAAGGGCCAAAAGATTTTTTATGTGTCGCTTCCCTATTGAGCCGCATCCGATAACCAAAAAGGGATCTCTTTCAAATTGCATAGCAATGAACCTCCATGCAGCAAGCTGCAGGGTATCATAAGGAATATATCCTACTCCCCCTCACCCTTCCCCTCTCCCCCGGGGGAGAGGGGAATAAGAGGAAACCCTGTAGCAAGCTACAGGGAATAGTCAAGTTTATTCCCATTAAAACTTAAACAACCAAAGTATCCAAATATTCTCGTATATCTCCCTTTGTAATATGTTAATTCTTACGAATATTTTTACAACCAATCCTTTTTTTTCCCCTGTAAAAATGGCAGTTATTTTTATCTCAAACAGTAGGGAGTACTGTCTTTGGTCCAATCTAACATGATATTTCCTATTTTTTTCCGCAAACGTAAATATATATACTTAGGTGCTATTCTCATAATTTCTCCTAAGGAATAACCATATATAGTTAGTTTTTTTAAATTTATGGCATATGCTACACGATGACTTAGCATTCCCAAATTATATCCTTGTGTTAATATTTTAGAAGCAGTTATCTCCATTTCGGGCGCAACTGCATTAATTTCACTAATAACTTCCTCATTGTTTACTTTTATTCCTTCTCGTTTTTGAATTAAAGCAATAAAAAGTAAAGCATTTACCTTTGCAAATCCATGTAATCCATATTTGATGCTATTATTAAGATGTTGTAAAGATTGTTTGTATTTACCTTGGGCAATTAGTAGTTGACCGACCAGAAAAGAGGAAATCTGTTGATAACCATAATTAGAAATTTGTTCGGCGGAAATTCTTTTCTTATTCGAATCTTCTTGGTCAAAAAAGTCATTTACTAATTTTAGGAATTCTATATCATTGTTAGAACATGTTTCGTTGAGATAAGAATCGCGTGTATTTTTTATGTCCTCATCCAAACGGATATTGAGTAAATAACAAAGAGCATCAAGATGTCGTGAATTGTATTTTTTTTGATTCTCATTTCTTTTAGAAAGAACTATTTCATGTTTATTGCCATGGAACATATGAGGGCAAAATCGTTTCCCGTGTTCTAAATTAAGAATGTTAAAATAATCACAATAACCATAGTCAGTAGTATTGCGTGCTCTTCCTTGTGTATTAAATTTACTTGATATTCCATTCTCAGAATAAAGGATGCCGTTATCAGATAAATGTTCTTTTGCATATTCCAGATATTCACGAACATTCTTTATATACATTTCTTGAAAACTCTGCATATTTATTATTAAATCATAGTTACCTTGGATATTTTTTAGTTTCTTGGGGCTGCAAAAAACTAAGGAGTTATCTCTTATTTGAAATTCATCATTAATTACAAAAAAAGAAGGTTTTTGAGCGAAATTGGCTTGTAGAAAGAAACTCGAAATAAATAAATTCTCGTGTATATCGCAAATAGTGTAGCTATTAATATCTAAGGATTTCAGCAATTGATATGCAACAGCACCCCAGCCGGCTCCTATTTCAAGTACATTTATTTTCTTTTTACTATTCAAGTATTCATTACAATACTTTATTATTCTATCTGTTCCAACCAGATTATTCAAAAAGGGGGTGCTTCCAACTATGGAGTGATAATTAAAAAATTGAGGCGTACCAATTAGAGATTCATCAAAAGACTTTATAAATTCGGTAGGAACTTTCCGGAGGGCAGCAATAACTTGCTCCTCAAAGCTTTCACGTTTGCTTTCAATATCACTTCCGAAAATGTTTCCTATTCCAAATGCGAAGTCACTTCTAAGGAAATATAAAATTTCACTGAATTCAGGAAAATTTCTTCTCATGGAAAGTATGTTTTGCCAACAAGGATTTACATAATCAATTCGACCATCTAAAGTTTTTATATCCGCTTCAATGTTATTTCTTGTCTTTAGATAAACATTATATAGTTCATTAATACTCAACTGCACAAGCTCATCTCCTGTTTCCTTTAAGCATCTCTTGCCTTACTGGAATCTTTTGCAGATCAGGGTGAAAAGGGATACTGAATCGCAACTAACGATGAGGAATTTCATGAATTTCCCTGGTAGCATCCTATGACTTTAACAATCGCCTTTATCACATTTTCTACATCCTCATTTCTCATCTTTGGGAAAATCGGTAAAGTAATTGCCCTTTCATAGTACTTCTCTGAGATAGGATAGTCATCTTTTCTATAACCGAATCTCTTCTGATAGTATGGCTGCAGATGCACCGGTATATAGTGGACATTTACTCCTATGTTTTCTGCTCTTAGTGCTTTAAATATTTCTCCTCTACCTACCTTTAGCATCTCTTCCCGTATTTGAATCACATATATGTGATATGCTGCCTTGATATTATTGCCTTCAATGGGAGTGATAATCTCCTCGACCTCGGCAAATGCCTCATTATACCTTGCTGCTATCTCCCTTCTCCTTTGAACAAAATTGTCCAATTTCTCCATCTGACTGATACCCAGGGCACACTGAAAGTCAGTTATTCTATAATTGTAGCCCAAGTGCTGCATTTCGTAGAACCATGGATTAACTTTAGAGTTATGAGTAAACGCTAAATCTTTATTAATAAAATTAGCTGGATCTTTGGTTATACCGTGATGGCGAAATATCTTGAGCCTCTCATAAAATTCCTTCGAATTGGTCAGGATCATACCACCCTCACCCGTGGTAATATGCTTAACTGGATGGAAGCTAAAGATGGTCATATCAGATAATGACCCAATCTTCTTGCCCTTATATTCCGCCCCCAGGGCATGACAAGCATCTTCAATGACAATAAGATTGTGTCTCTTCGCAATCGCTTTTATCTCATCAAGATCACAAGGATGACCGGCGAAATCTACCGGGATAATTGCTTTGGTTTTACTTGTCACCTTTTTCTCTATTTCTATCGGGTCAATATTCATGGTATCGTGTTGAATATCGGCAAAGACCGGGCTCCCCCCCTGATAAAGAACAGAATTGGCACTCGCGACAAATGTAATCGGAGAAGTAATAACTTCATCCCCGGGCTTAATTCCTGCAGCAAAACAGGCTGCATGGATGGCGGTGGTCCCGCTTGATACCACCACCCCATATTTCACCCCGCAATACCCGGCAACCTTCTTTTCATACTCCTCTATCTTCGGCCCCTGCGTAATCCAATCAGAGCTTAATGCCTTGATTACTTCCAGAATATCCTTATCATCTATCCATTGTCGGCCATAAGGAATCAAAATGGATTCTTTTTCAATTCTCCGCCCCCCTACCTGGAGCAATGCAAGCAAAGACGCATCCAATTTATCCAAAAGTCCCGGAGTCAAATTTCCTAACCTATAGACCACCCTGCTTTTTATTATCGTGGCGATCTTATTTGGTTTAATTAGCGATGATTTCTTGAGGCCGGTACATTTAAAATCGGTATCCCGCTCCGAGATCAAAATATCATACCTCTCGGGTGAAGTAGGAACTACCGAGCTGATCGCCATTATTACCAAATCCTTCTGCCTTCCTTCATTTTCGAGATCATAGAGAACAACCGCAGGCCTGATTTTAGCCTTTTTATAATCCGTAAAGGGGAAATCTATCAAGATAACCTCCCCCTTTTCATAAAGGTTATTTCCTGGCATATTCTTTGTATAAATCTTCTTTCGGATCATTCCAGAAATTAAATGACTCCTCGGCAAGCCTCATAAACCCAAGACCTTCCTCCTCTATATCAATATTATCTTGTGGTTCAGCTTCCACGATATATAACTTCACCTCTTTGCTTTGCCTTATCGGCAATCGAGCCTTGAAAATAAGGTCTCCATTTTCCTCTACTTTTACCTTATATTCATAAACCTTCATTTTAAAGCCTCCTTTCAATAATTATTCCGCTTGGCCTCTAAATATCCTCGATCATTCTTTGCAGGTCTTCTTTTGACAGCCATTGGTTATTTGTATCACTGGCGTATCGGAATCCATCAGGTAACGATTTAGCGTCCGCCCATTTTTCTACTTTCCACCAGTGGTGTGCCGGCTGTATGACGAACATGTCTTCTAACTCCACCGTCTGACGTGCTTCGTCTTCCGAAATAAGTACTTCGTGGATCTTCTCCCCAGGCCTGATTCCGACAATCTTTCTCTTACAACCAGGAGCAATTGACTCTGCTAATTCCGTTATTTTCATGCTCGGAATCTTTGGAATAAAAATTTCTCCCCCATGCATCCTGTCAATGCATTTAACTACAAACTCTACTCCCTGCTCAATGGTTATCCAAAACCGGGTCATCCTTTCATCAGTTATGGTTAAGCTCCCTTTCTTCCTTTGTTCCTTAAATATAGGTATAACACTTCCCCGACTTCCCACTACATTACCGTAGCGGACACAACTTATTTCAGTTCTCTTCTCTCCGGTATAAGAGTTACCCTGCACAAAAATCTTCTCTGCACAAAGCTTGGTAGCACCATACAAGTTGATAGGGTTGACCGCTTTATCTGTGCTTATTGCAATTACTTTTTCAACCTGATGATCAATCGCTACATCAATAATGTTCTCAGCACCAATTATGTTCGTTTTAATTGCTTCGAAAGGGTTGTATTCACAAGACGGGACTTGTTTTAGGGCAGCCGCGTGAACTACAATATCTACCCCTTCCATAGCCCGGTGAAGTCTATCCTTATCCCTTACATCTCCAATAAAAAATCGAAGAGAATCGTCCTTAAAATGTTCACGCATTTCAGACTGTTTAAGCTCATCTCGACTAAAGATTCTCAAAACTTTAGGATGATATTTCTTTAACATTATCTCGGTAAATTTTTTGCCGAAGGATCCGGTGCCTCCTGTCAGCAAAATAACTTTCGTATTCCAGTTCATATTATCTCCTTCAATGACTCTTTTTAGAAAATTCCTTTACTACTTCAACCATGTTGCCAGTTCTTCCATCGTCTATTACATAAATTTTATCTATACATTCAGGCACCCGCTCTAATTCTGTTACGATTAACTTCTCTTCTTCGTAAGCAGGGAATTACCAAAGCTATTTTTTGTCTCTATACATAGCTCTTAAAAATCTTTATCTATTGAAGACTACCTTATCAAAACCAGCTCCTGGATTCTGGTCGTATTCTTGCCTAATGTATCTCAACTAACAAACTTCTTCATCTTCTCCACTATATATTCCTGCTGCTGCTTCGTTAATTCTGGAAACATGGGCAACGACAAAATGCCTTTTGCAGTATCTTCTGCTACGGGAAAATCACCCTTTCCTTTACCCAGATAACTATATGCTGGTTGGAGATGCAAAGGTATCGGGTAATGAATCCCGGTTGATATTCCCACCTCCTGCAACTTAGTCTGCAAATCATCCCGCCTTTCAATCTGAACCACATAAAGATGGTAAACAGGCAACATTCCTTCTAATACTTTCGGCTCAACCACTCCATCAACATCCTTCAGGGATCTATTATAAAATTCGGCATTTTTTCTTCTACTTCTATTCCAATCATCAAGATACTTTAATTTTACCCTTAATATTGCTGCTTGAATTGCATCCAGCCGGCTGTTGAAGCCCTCAAACTGATGTTCATATTTCTTAAATCTCCCATGATTACGAAGCATCCGCACCTTCGTAGCTATTTCCTCATCGTTGGTTACTACCGCTCCCCCATCCCCATAAGCCCCTAAATTCTTCCCGGGGTAAAAGCTAAAACAGGACACATCCCCAAGACCCCCTACCTTTCTCCCCTTGTATTCGGCACCGTGAGCCTGGGCTGCATCTTCGATTACCTTTAAACCGTATCTCTTAGCAATCTCACTAATGGAGTCCATATCTGCCGGCTGACCGTAGAGGTGCACCGGAATAATTGCTTTCAGCTTGTTTTTGCCTCCGGCATCCTGCAACCTCAACTTAATATATTCCTCAAGCCTCCCGGGATCCATATTGTAGGTTTTAGGGTCAATATCAACAAAAGCAGGCCGGGCACCGGCAATGGTGATGGCTTCCACTGTAGCAATGAAGGTATTGGGTACGGTAATTACCTCATCCCCTTTCACTACCCCACAGGCGCGTAAAGACAAATGGAGGGCATCGGTACCATTACCCACCCCTACTGCATATTTTGCCTGACAATACTCAGCAAACTCCTGCTCAAACCTTTCTACCATCTCTCCAAGAATGAAGGAGGTGCTATCCAAAACTTCCTGAATTGCCTGATCAATCTCTAACTTAATGGATAAATATTGATCCTTTAAATCAATGAGGGGTATCTTCAATTCAGTTACTCATCCTTTTATAGGGACTCTCAACCAATCCGTAGGGACAGGTCAATTCCTCAATGCTCTTCATTACCTTAGCAGGATTCCCGGCAGCCACCACTCTCGGAGGCACATTATCTACTACCACCGAGCCCGCTCCGATCAAGGCGTATTCTCCAATAACAATATCTGGAAGCACAGTAGAATTTGCTCCCACTTTCGCTCCCTTCCGGATCGTAGGACCCTTCAGGCATTTTTTTGCCTCCGGACACAAGGGATGGTAGGCATTGGTTAAGACTACATTGGGCCCGATCCAGCACCCATCTTCCAAAATTGAAAATTCAGGAATAAAAACCTGGGAATGCAATCTCACATTATTTGCTATCTCAATATGATGCTCAATCACGGAATTAGAGCCAATGCTGACATTATTTCCAATTCGATTTTTCTCTCGAATCAGTACATTATGACCGGTTTGAAAGTTATCACCTATTTTGTTACCGGCATATATTACTGTATGAGAGCGAATTACTGCCTGCATACCTATTATTGTCCTTAACTCACCTTCCTTTGAACCCCTTGGGGGCACCCCAATAACCACATAGTATCCAATCTGAGCATTTTTGCCAAGGGATACATTTCGATGCACTATATAATTCTTAGTTGACTCTGATTGTTTGACCATCATTTTTTACCGACCTTTGGGCGGCCTCCAAAACCTTAACCACTCGCAACCCATTAAGTCCGTCAGTAAGTGGCCGTTTGCCTTCCAATATGCATTCAAGGAAATGAGAGGTTTCGACCTTTAAAGGTTCAACAAAGTCAATCTTCGGCACCAATAAATCCCCCGCCCGATGAATTAATTGAAATTTGCCGAAAGTATCATATTCGCCTAAGCTTTCACTGATATTCCTCTTGGTGATCCCTTTATCATAAACTTGAATTTTGGCGTCAGAGCTTACATCATCATAAACCACCATTTTCTTGCTCCCCACAATGGTCATCTTCCTGACCTTATTAGGGTCGAGCCAGCTTACATGGATGTGAGCAGAGGTGCCGGATTGAAAATCCAAATTCATATAGACAACATCCTCCAGTTCTTCCTGCAAATAGGTGTAGCCTTTTGCACTGACTCCCACCGGTTCCTCCTCCAGCCAGTGGAGAATGATGGAGACATCATGGGGGGCGAGATTCCACATAGCATTGATATCCTGCCTGACCCTTCCTAAATTTAAGCGCTGGGAGTAAATATAGTAAATATCTCCCAGATCACCATTTTTGATAAACTCCCTCACTCTATTGACAGCCGCATTATATTCAAAAGTATGACCTACCATTAGAATTAGCTCATTTTTCTCAGAAATATCTATCAGTTCCTCACATTCAGCAACTGTTAAAGCCAAAGGTTTTTCCACCAGTGCGTGCTTTCTGGCCAAAAGAACCTCTTTGGTAAATCTAAAATGATCCTCTACCGGTAAGGCAATTACTACTGCATCAATTTCGGAATCATTCAACACATCCTGAAAATTTTTTGTCGTTGGAATGGCCGGAAAAATTTTTCTAATATAAAAAATTCGCTCATCTCTTACATCACAAATGCATTTTAAGCTTGCTTCAGGATTCTGGTAAAAATTCCGGGCAAGATTCGGTCCCCAGTATCCAGCGCCGACAATACCAAGATTAACTTTACTTTTCATAATATCTCTCTGTTTCCCTGACAAGCTGTTCTCCCAATGCTATTAACTTAAAATAAATTTTATTTATTTTTATAATCTGTAAAACTCTCTGGGTAGTTTTCCACAAAATCAATCATCCACTTGGTAACATCGATTTTATCTCTCAACATAAGTTCTCTCCTTTTCCTCCATTCATTTTTTAAATTATCTTTCTTTATCAACTCCTCAACCTTACTTATTGTTTCACCTTCATCACTAAGACAATACATTAAATTATACTTGTTCTTTAACTCCTCAATTGTACCTGCAGTTAAGGAACTAACAAAAATCGAGGGTGTCCCTAAAATAGCCGCCTCTGAGGCCATAGTTACTCCTTCACCAATGTACATCGTGGCATAGTATAGAAGATCGTGCATTTTGTCCGGGGAAAGGGAAAAATAATATTTTTTAAGCCTCTGCGGCAGTTCAGCTTCCGAGGTAATAATTACCTTCCCGCATTTTTGAAGCTCGGTTATCAACTTTTCCACCCCTTCGTGGCTAAATCCCCTCTGTCCAATGTCATGAGCTGCAGCCCAGGAAACAAACCTGAGCACAAAAAATCTATCGTTTTCGGTCAGACCAACTTCCGTTAAAATATTGGGATCGGGTTTAAACCAATTTGGATGGAGATAAGCAAGTTCATGATATCCATTGTATCGAACTTGTTTATTTCCTATGTGTTCTTTATAACAACTTGGCGTACAAATTACATCGGTAAAGGGAAACGTAATTCTATTTGATAATTTAGCAAATTCACTATCGTAAAATACGATAGAGGGTTTCCCAATAAGTCTACCAACATGGGCAACAGAAACCCCACCTACTGCTAACAGAATGTCTGAGCTAAATTTGCGGGCTAATTTATATAGTCGGTAATCCCTTGCAATGAGCTCTTTAAATAAGCCTGGTAGTCCCTTTCCGTATTCACTAATACAAATATGTTCTATTCCATATGAATTTAACAACTCTATATTTATATCCTTCTTGCGGGAAGTTATGAATACCTGGTGTCCTCTATCTTTCCATTGCCAGATAGCTTGCTTAAAAAAATGAACATGGGCTGGGTGAGTTAAGTCTACTAATATTCTCATAATCATTGATCACTTTTCTGCATATAGGCAGGAACAAATACTCCGATCTCTTTTTCTTTAAACATCTTTTACTCAGCCTTCCTCACTTCGATCGAAACGAAGCTGGGTGATCTGCTCGGAGATCAAGCCTAAGAGAAAAAACATAATACCAGAGACAATTAATAAAAGGGACATATTGGTGAATCGGCGGAAACTAATAAAGGTATAAAAATAGTAGCCAATCCCCAAAAAGATTAAGGAAAGGCTGGCCGGCAAGAATATTTTCATCGGGGAAAAGAGAGTGGCAATCTTGAACATAATCAGGAAAAATCTTAAGCCATCAGAAAACAATCTGATTTTGCTCTTCCCCGTTCTTGAGCGAACTTTTATTGGTTCATATTTAACGCTGTGCCCGGCACGGATCAGGGAAAGGGTAATGGTACTGGGATAGGAAAAGGTATTAGGCAAAAGATAGATAAATTTTTTGGCAATATTTGCCTTCACCGCTCTAAAACCCGAGGTCAAATCCTGAATTTTTTTTCCGGCTATGTAAGTTGCAAAAAAATTATAGATCTTATTAGCAAAATCTCGGTGAACCTTGCTCTCGGAATCCTTTGACCTTGCTCCCACTACCATATCGTACTTTCCAATATCCTGAAGAAGTCGGGGAATATCCTCGGGATTATGCTGCCCGTCGCCATCCATCGTTACCAGAATCTGTCCTTTGGCTGCCCGAATCCCGGTTTTGACTGCCGCCCCATTACCAATATTATAAGGGTGCTTAATAACCCTTGCCCCAGCTTGCTCGGCAACTGCTCCGGTTCTATCAATAGAACCGTCATCTACCACCAGGATTTCATAGTCTCTTTTCATTACCTCTTTCACTCTCTCCACCACCTTACCAATGATCTCTTCTTCATTATAAGCGGGGATGATAATACTAACAAATTCCATGCTTCTTTACCCTACTTTCAAAATTGAGGAAAACCTTTCCCTTAATAGCTATTGGGTTTATGACAATAGATCGGTAACACTTAAAAGGACAATAGATCGGTAACACTTTCTTATGATGGATTGATTTCTAGTTAAAGATAGCTTTTGCTATAACCTCTTCCAATTATTCAACAAAGGAGGAGGGAAAATGGTAAAAGCTAAGGAGTTAGAGAAGCGAAACCAGACCATCGTTTTATGGAAACAGGGATTAAAAATCACCGATATCTCCCGAATATTGGGCCATTGCCGAAAGTGGGTTTATTTTTGGATCAATCGTTATCAGGAAGAGGGAAAAGCGGACTTGAAAGATCGAAGTCACAGGCCCAAAAGGCTTTATCGACCCACT
>SDBT01002903.1_pt1 | contig 29870 bp, 45 predicted proteins | sample 2277101 | NCBI WGS metagenome assembly SDBT01 (sample SAMN10404973, study PRJNA504765) | marine sediment metagenome | isolation source: marine sediment core GS10_PC15, 103 cmbsf | place: Arctic Ocean: Southern Knipovich Ridge | collected 2010
ACGTCAGCCGCGATCTTCTGCCGGCGGATCTCGCGCTCGTAGTGGGTAAAGCGTTTCTTGACATCCATGCCAATGCTCCGTGCCAACCGCCCGCGCCATACGTGCGATCCGTCAATCAGTCATTGGCAGCCGGCGGAATCGAACCTCCGAGGGAAAGACTCTCCGCTAGATACGAGCGCTCGCAGCTAGTGGAATCAACATCGTTCCCTAGACCCTTTACTGCCATCAATGCCGTGACGGGCCGGGGTTACCCCTCCCGGCACCACCTCGCGCCAAACGACGGGGCGCTCTCAACCAGGCTCCGTCAAGCCACCGTCACGGCAATTCGGCAGGTGAGCATCGAAGCTCACTAGCGGACACTGTGGAATCCGCTACAACCTAGCTGCCGTAAGCCCCGCCCCGGCAACGCGCCGGGCATAGCTCGCGGCGGTTTTGTCTGACTTACCCAGTAACATTTGAAACCATTCTCGGGCTCCTGGACCTAGTCATGTGGCATTCGGGGCCGTGTTTCTGCTGGGCTCCGTGAAGCCCTTCTCGATGAACTTTTGCAGACGCTCGAGCGCCCGCTGAGACAAGTCGCCATCGCGCGTCAACGCTACCGCGCCGTCGTAGGTGAGGACTACCGTCGCCATCTTCGCTTCCTTCGATGGGTAGACGTCGCAACATCTAACTTCCTTGACTGTCATTGCCGTTACCTCCTACAAACCAGCGACCGCGACGATGGACTCTGAATAGAACTCGACTCCGGCAATCGGGACCGTGTCCTCACTGTGACGAGCTATCGCCCCAAGTACTTGGACGTTCGGGGTCATGTACGCGCGAGGGATTAGCGCCGCGTTGACGATCCGGAATTTCCACACCTTCCGCGTGGTAACGCCCGAGACCTTCGGGGTCGTCTTGGGCACATGCGCCGGTGGCGTGGGTATCGGCTCTGCGATCACGGCTTCCGCTGCATCGTCGTCGCCCTGCGCTTCTAGCTCCGCGGCTTCCTTCAGGCGACGGTCCTCCTCTTCCTTGCGTGCGATGGCGCGTAGCCGATCCTCTTCTTGGCGTCGGATACGTTCTTGCTCGTCCTGGTAGGTGGCGACCTTACGCTTGACGATCTTTTCGGCGTCGGACAGCGGGCCATCGTGTTCCTTTTTGGCCGCCAGCATGTCCTTGTGGGTCTTGTGTGCCGACTTGATCGGGGGATCGAAGGTATCGTTGATGCGCCCCCTGATGGTCTTGAGCACACGCAAGAACTTGCCCGCGTCCAGCAGACTGCCGGACGAATCGACGACGATGTCTGTGGCTCTTTGGACCGCGGCCGACGTTTCCGTAGCCAGTGCGGTTGTGTTCGGTTGCTCGATAGCGGTAGCTTCAACGGCCGTTGTCATTCTCGTTACCTCCTATCACTCGGGACCATTTCGTGAGGGTCGCCTTGCCTTCGACCTTGTATTTCGCCTTCACCTCGTCGGGCACCTTGAACGCGGCTCGCGCCTGTTCCTTCACGTCGATCAGAAACTCGCCCGCGAGGTACTGGCCCGGCCCCGACGCCTTCATGCGAACCTTGAGCCGCTTGTCCATGCCCTCGTATTCGTCGCGGGCTTCGCGCAGCTTTTCCATGCGCTCGAGGTCGGCCGCCAACTCGACGTCTTCGAGGACGTTCACCCCACCGGCCGAGAAGTCCATCGGTGGCGTGCACAGGCCGACGTTGCGAGCCCAGCAGCCCTGGCACACGCTCGGGTCGTCGTGGAAGTCGGGCAGCTCGCCAGTCAACTTGGCGATGGTCGCCGCTCGACAGCGCTGCAACGCCGCTTCCGTCTCTTCGAGCCAGTCGTCTAGGACGATGGGAATGAACTTCACATGCCCCAGGCAGTCGTGCAGGATGAAGATGCCCAGCGGCTCGCTGTGGGCGTAGAGGTACAGGCACATCTGGATCGGATAGCGCTTCCAGAAGTGGCCCTGCATGTTCCAGAAATCGCGGGCCGTATTGACCCGTGCCCATACGTTGGGGTTGAGCGACTTGGCCTCCCAGACCGGCTTCGTGCCGTCGTCGCGGATTATTCGCCCGTCCGCGTGGCCGGTGCAGATGATGACGTCGTCCGCTTTGTGGCTTTCTCCCCAGGCGAAGCTCTCCCGAATCTCAAACGGCTGCTGCTGCTCGACGATGTCCCAACCAGCCAGCACGAGGCGCCGAATGACGATGCGTTCGATCTCGATTCCCATGTCGAACCGTTGCAACAGATGGCCGTCGGGTGGCGGCTTCTGGTCCCAGTGCTTGACCGACAGGGCGATTTCTCGGGCACACGGTCCGACGTTGGACGCCCTGGGGTGGTCCTGGCGGTAGACCTTGGGCTTCCACAGCCGCCGGTCGCGGGCTTCCAGTTCGTCAATGATGGTGAGGTCGATGGTTGCAGTGGTCATGCGACCCGCTCCCGCCCCGCGTTGTCTGACTCACAAGGCGTGTCTGTTTCCCCGCGTATGAAGCGCACGTCGATCACCTGCCCACTTTCGAGGTTGTGCCACTCGTCGATAATGTGTTGATGGGCTGTCCGCATCGTGCGGGGCGAGTGCCAGGCGTGCGGATCGTATTCTGTTCGCCGGTCGGTCAGCCGGTGCAGGATCACGTACTCCCGTTGTCCCGTGTAGCTCGTGGGGTAACCCCCGCGCGCGAAGCAGTAGCGGTCGCGGTCATGCTCCGCGTCCGGTTTGATTGCCAACGCCGGGATGTGCGTGCCGTCGTCCCGGATCTCAAACGTCTTGCATTCACCCGCAGTCACTCCACCACCTCCACGGCGTTCGCCGAATACTGAGCATTGCCCTGCCACTCGCCGACCTTAATCTCGGGGAAGAACACCTCGGACTGCGCGACGAGACCCTCTGGCGGCGTTTGCTCGGGAAAATCGCGGAGCCATAGCGTCACGGAAAGCTTGTTGGTGCCCTCGGTGACTGTGACCATCCACTTCATCTTTCCGCGTTGAATGTTGAACACCGTAGCCCGCAACGTGCAGACCGAGTCCTTGGGCAACGCGAGTATCTGCTCGATGGTGGCCGGGCTGGCGTCTTTCGCCTGGTGGGATTTCTTCGTCTTGGCCCCGCTGGCGTACTTGACCTTCGCTGCCGACCGGTCCGGCGTGAAGCCCATCCCTTCCAGGTCTTGCCAGGTGAGGCCGCGCACCCCCAGGAGGCTCGACACGCCGCGAGACTTGGCGTTCTCGTGCGCCTTTTTCTTGACGTGCGGCAAGAGCATGAATTTGGCCTTGCGCTCGTTGCCGTCGGCCAGTTCGACATACTGACGGTACGTCGCCCGGCTCTCGGCTTTGCCAACGTAGAACTTGTCGAGCGTAGAACACGCCCCATAGGCCGCATAATCGACATCAAACCGGGGCCATGAAATCATCATCACGCACTCGACGAAGCACTCGCCCTCTTCCCACCGTTCTGTAAACTCTGGCGCGCCTAGACGCAGCCCGCAGAAACGGGCCAACCGGTCGGCCCCCTTGCCCTGAAGGTATGGCCCTCCGAAGTCCACCCAGTCCGACGCGTAAGTGGAACTGATCGCGGCCCGCACGACTCGCTTGCCGCCTTCGGCCCGGCGGATTATCGAAGCTTCAATGTCCTCGATCTGGTCCGGCGTCGCCCGTTCAAGCGGACTCTCCGCTACCGTATCCAATGCTGTTCCGTTCATGGTTTCACCCTTTCCATTGCGTAACCCGTCGCCCGTGCCAGCACTTCTTTTGCGATGTATGCTGTATCCAGAACAGTCCACCCACCGCCGTCTTCCGCTTCTTTTTCAAGGAGGACATTCATCAGAAACGCCCTGCCGAACAGCGTGTCGTAGTACCGGAAGACGAACCAATGCCCGTCGCGGAATAGGCGGACGGTCTGTTGCTTACCCACAGCCCAACGCCTCCACCTCGACGGACAAGGTCTTCTTCTGGCTCTCACGCTTGAGCCAGAACTGGGGATTGGATTCGACCCACTTCTCCGCCACTTCGCCCATCTCTCGGCGAGTCGTGCATGCGTCTTCGACGTCGATATCCACGATGACCACTACCTCGACCTTGACCTCAATCGGCCCCGTCCTGCACCTGTCGCACCTCACGCCGTTGGCTGTCATAAAACCCATAGATTCGCTCCTTTCACTACCGCGACACCAACGATTCTGGCGGCGGGTGCAAGATCCTCCGATCGAGTCGGCCCTCGGCCATGAGCGTTCGCATTTCGATCTCCCGATCGGACATGGGTTCCAGCCGGCGGACCGCCTCCAAGAGGCATTCCATCGTCGCCGTGGGGTCCACACGCCAGAGCAGGGCAATCCGTCGGAGCGACGGGTCCAGCGATTGCGTGACACGTCGCTCGTGGATGTCGAGGACCATCGCTGCTTCTTTGAGGCTGAATCCTGCTCGCATTGTGAAACTCACGACGGTCGTGAATCTTTGCTGACGGTCGTGAATCCTTTCTAAGATTCACCATTGTCCGATGCCTTCCCTGGCGTATGGTTTACACGTCGCCGTTGGCGATTGAGCCGTTCAATATGAAGTTCAAGCGTTCCGAGATCCCATCGTGGGCTACGCGTGCCGAGGTAAATCGGTTTGGGGAGCCGCACGCCGTCGGCAGACCAGGCCTCGACCGTGCTGACGCTGATAGCCAGCCTCTTGGCGAGTTGCTTCTTGGTCACGTACTGAATCGCGGACATATCGCTCCCGTAGTCGCGCATCGCGTGCGCGAACGCGTGGGGGAAACTACTCAGATGATGCGCTGCTTTGCTCGCGCGTCTTCGGTGTTGGCTTGCCGTTGGAGCGGCTCGTCAACTGCTCGATCGCCCAAAGCACCCTCACCGTCGTCTTCTTCTTGCCTTTGAGGTAGTCCGGGACCACTTGCTCTAGCTTCCGGTCGTCCTCGATTGGCACATCAATCAACATCACGCCTGAAGTCTAACACATAACCCTGGTTGTGTCAAGGTAATTCACGGGATCTTCCCGGGTTTATCCTGTCGTTGACGCCAGGTTGGTCCTGCGGGCAGAATGTGCCGTTGATGGCTGAAAAGACGTTCGTGCTAAAAGACGCAATCGCGGCGGCCTACGACGACTACGTCAAGGCGCACGATTATGGCCGCGGAGAGATTTGTGGGGCTGCGCTCATGGGCTTCCTACAGATCGACGAAAAAGCCCAGAGCGAGCTTATAGGACTCTATCGGACGTTTGAGCTTCCGCATCTTGGCATCGGATCAGCTTCAGACGCGGTACGGATCTTTCGCAATGCGAAATCTCGTTCTGCAAGCACGAAGCCAACTGATTCAAAAACCCCACAGAGAAAAGTTGAAGGTGGGAGGTGATCTCGGCTATGGTAGCCTCTTTTTCCGACTCCAACGGTAACGGGAATTGCATCTCAGCCTCCATGCCGGAACCCCTTGCTCCGTCGGTACGATTGTACCAAGCGAGCCCCTGGCCGGCATCAGAAAAATACGCGCCGGGTTCCCCGTCCGTGAGGACTGATTCCCTGGCCACCCCGGCGCCTCGAAGGCTGGCATGGGCTACGGCCCATCACCCCCAGCCTAACAGAATCCGAACGAATGTCAAGGGGTCTCGCCACCGTGGCGGCCCCATTCGCTAGATTCTTTCGTGGTCAAGGGGCTTGGGCGAACGCTATTTTCGTCCGACAAGTTCTGACATTTCAACGATGAACATCTACTGTCCACATTGCGAGGCCGCGTGTTCGCCGGCCGCCAGCGCCTGCCCGAAGTGCGGCCACCCGTTCCAGACCCATGCCGATCCGGTTGTCGCGGGCATCCAAGCCGAGGTTGACGCCAAGCCGACGGTGCAGACGTGCCCGACGTGCCAGCAGTCGGTCGCGGGGAACGCGAAGGTCTGCCCCGCTTGTGGCCAGCGCTTGGATTACGCGGCCTCTCTGGTGTCGCCCCAGCCGAGATCTGATGACCGCACGTCCACGATGGCGATCATCTCGCTCGTCTCGGGAATCTTCGGGTTGTTTTGCTTCGGTATCGTCTTTGGAGTCGTCGCGTTGATCATGGGCGAAACTGCCCGAAAAGAAATTGCCAGGAACCCGGGGATGGGCGGCGGCAATATGGCGACAGCGGGACGAATTACCGGGCTCATTGGCATGATCGGCTGGACCATCGCGGTCATCTATTGGACGTTAATAGCGACGACCTGGATCTGACCATGCACCTCATCCGCCGGGACGGCAAGTGGCACGCGGACTTCCTCGACCACGACGGCACGCGCCGGCAGTGGGTACTCTTCAAGGACAAACGTGCCAGCCAGGCATACGCCAACCGGCTTGCGACACTTGTCGCGTGTCGCATTGCTTGCGACAGTCTAGATCCGGACCTCCGCAATTGGCTAACCAGCCTGCCGCCCCACTACCGATCCAAGCTCACGGCCATCGGCCTGATCGGTCCCGGCATGGCTGGGCGCCCGTCGTCGGCAGACCTCGAAGATTATGAATCGTGGATGGAATCCCAAGACCTGCACCCGCGCCACATCAGCGCGTCCGTCTACGCCATCCGCAGGTGCCTCGCGGAGCACCCGGACCTAGAGCGCGACGACGTGGGCGGATACCTCAAGCGGCTGCGCGCGAAGCACGGCCGAACCGTCGCCACATCCAACCGGCACCTCGGTGCCCTCAAGGCATTCTGTGCGTGGCGGAAGAAAACCAAACGCACCGACGCGAGCCCGCTGTCCGGCATGAAGATGCTCAACGAGGAGCTTGGCCGCGTCCACGAGCGCACGATATTCACCAAGACCCAGCTCGCCAAGCTGCTGCAGTACGTCCGCGGCGCCGGCGACCACCACGGCATGACAGGCGAGCAACGATACTGGGCCTACCGCCTGGCGTCCGAACTCGGGTTGCTGGCCGGCGAGATGCGAAAGCTGACGGTGGCCGACTTCACGCTCGGCAAGAAGCCCGGCGTCCGGCTGTCTGCCGCGGCGGCGCCCAAGCGGCGCACCACCCACGTCCTGCCGATCCCGACGAGCACTGCGCGAGGTCTCCGCCCATTCTTCAAAGGCATGAAGCCCGGCGCCCACCCGTTCCCGTTGCAGGCCCGGACCTCGAAGATGCTGTACGCCGACCTGAAGGGCGCCAAGATTCCGCACCGGGACGCGCACGGGCGTTTCCGGGACTTCTACTCTCTACGGCACACGGCGCTGACGAACCTCGCCCAGACGTCGCCGCTGCACGTCGTCAAGGCCCTGGCGCGTCACCGGAACATCACGACCACCCAACGGTACACGCACGCGACCGAAGACGACATGCGGGCCGCGATGAACCGACGCGACCTTGCAAATAGCTAACATGATATGTCGGCAACGTCGGGTATCCTCAACCCTTGTCGGGTATTGGATGGTTTCAGGCGGGTGGAGGAAACCGTCCTGGCGCTATCAAAAACGCCGCAAATCGCCGCTGACGGGCCAGAAGTGGACATACCCCCAAGGGGACTCGAACCCCTGTCTTCAGGATGAGAACCTGAGCTAAGTCCTTTGTTGACAAGGGTTTATGATTCGACCTCGCAAATAGCTTGCAAGTTGCGTCGCCACGGCTACGTCTCCGCAAGCACGAACAGCTTCACCAGCCCCTTGAACGTCTGCGCGGGCGATGAATCGGACGTCGCCGTGACCAGGATCGTGTAGGCCGTGGAGGCCGTCCCGCCCGTGATCTTGAATTGCACCGCCTGATTGGCCGCCACCGAACGCCCGTCGATGGTCAGGGCGGACGTGTTGTTGGCCACGTTGGCGATCGTCAGGCCGGTTGCCGCAGCCGTCGGCGTTCCGGTCAGGAGTTCCCCGCTCCGGAGCTTGTCGAGGAACGACACCGCCGCCAGGCGCACCTCGGTCGTGCTCTTGAACTGAACGTCCGGGGCTGTGAGTGCGTTTACGGCCATATCACCATCCCGTCAGGAACAAGGCCAGGGCCACCTTGAGCGTGAAGTCGAGCCGGTTCGCCGGTAGGCCGAAGTCGAGCCGATTGGCCGGTAGCGTGAAGTCGAGCCGGTTGTCCGGTAGCGTCCATTGTATACCCTCGGCATCGGGACCGGCGCCCCCCCCGATCGTAACGGACAAAGCCGTGAATGTCGCGGTCGCCACCGCCGGGCTGACTTGGACAATTGTCGCGGGCGCGAGGGCTCCGAACGTCGCCGTGGCTACGGTTATATCGGCGGCCAGTGCGGTGCCCACACTCTGTGCCGCGAACGTCCCCGTGGCCACGGTGGCCGAAACCTCGATGTCCGTAACCGGCGTCTGGGCGCCGAACGTCGCCGTGGACACCGCCGGCCCGATCTCAAGGATCGTACCGGGCGTCTGGGCCGAAAAGGAAGCCGTTGCTATCGCCGGCGTAGCGATGAATCCGACCACGGTCGTTGGCGTCTGGGCGCCGAACGTCGCCGTGGACACTGGAGGTCCGATCTCGACAACGGTGGCCGGCGTCTGCGCCGAAAACGAGACCGTCGCGACCGAGGGCGTGGCGACGAAGCCGAGCACGGTGGCCGGCGTCTGGGCGTTGAACGTAGCGTCCGCCGTTGCGGGCGAGACTTCGATACTGGTGCTCGGTGTTTGCGCGGAAAACGTCGCGCTCGCCTCGGCGGGGCTCTGCTGGATCACGGTGCTCGGAGCCTGCACGTTGAAGGTCGCCGTTGCGACCGCTGGCGCTACCTCAACGCGCGTCGCTGGTGTGATTGCGGTAAACGTGGCGACGGCTACAGCCGGCGTTGCCGTGGCCCCTCCCGCCTCCGCCTCTTCTCTCTGTATCGCCCCCACGTCTATGTATGACGTGTTCGCTGCTGGGCTTCCGTCTGCGGCTTCACGCCGCTGAATCGCACCGATGTCGATGTAACTGGTGTTGGCTGCCATCAGGCTTGTTGCTCGCCTCCGTCAAAACCGGCGGCTTTGGCTGCCGAGCTGCTGGTCAACGTGTAGTCCACCGATGCCTCGTCGGTGAAGCCCGGGACCGCAGCCACCTCGCCGGTGTGCGTGACGAAGCTGGCGTAGTTTGCGACGTTGCTGTTGACTAGGTTGTTGCGAGAGATTGACAGTTCACCCCTTTGCCCAGCGGAACTGAACCCCGTGGCCAGATCGTGGGCGATACAGTTTACGGCAGCCTGCGACAGCACGCCACTATTGTTCCACCTGAACCCGTTGGTACTTGCTACATTCTCGCCGTCCGCTGTGCAGTTGATGTACCACCCTTCGCCCGAATTGACGTAGAACTGACTGCCAGTGTTGCCATAGGCCACACAGAAGGCGTAGGGGCCGCTGGACAACCTGAATCCGCCAGCGTTATCGAAAGCAATGCAACCGACGTAGATCCCGTTGTTATCGACAAAAAATCCCGTGGACGAATTGCCGTGGCTAAGACATTCCTCGAACAGAATTGAGTTGTCGGCCTTGAACCCCACGTCGCCGGTGTTGTCGGCCTCGCAGTTCTTGAAACAAATAGCGTCGCCGGCCGCGAAATCGAACCCGTGCCCCGTGGTGTTTTTGACGAGGATGTTCTTGAACACGTAGTGATAGTCGGCGCTGCCAATAGCAGTGGTGATTCCGGCGGACCGGCTGCTCTCACCGTCAATGGTACACTTGCCGCCATCGCCGGTTGTTGACGTGTAGCCCTCGTATATGATGGGGGCGGTGGCCCCGCCTGCTACGTCGATGGTGGCCGTCTCAGTGTAGTCGCCGTCGGCCTTAATCCACACCTTGTCGCCGCCCGTCTGGGCCGTGTTCATGGCCTTGTCGATGGTCAAGAACGCATCACCTTCGCTAAGGCCGTCGTCACTGTCGGAGCCGGTCGCATCGCTGACGAAGTACACTGTCATCAGTCAACCACCTTTTCCTCGGGTGTGTCTAGGTCAATGTAGCCACCCGTTGAGGGATCAAATCGGCCGTGCACGAAATCGCTGTGATGCCGCACTGATTCAGACTCCCCGTCGATAGTGATGGTGTCCGTGGACGTGACCTTGAGGAATTCCTTGATGCAGGTCAGGCAATCGTCCACCGTGGAGCCCGGCGGTGGTTCGCAGTTCATCAGGTTGCACTTGATGAAGGTTCGGGGGGTGTCGTCTCCGGGGAACAGCCGCACGCCACGTTTCTTGCCCGCCACGTCGACGGGCTCCTGTTGCGTGAAGTTGCAGTGTCTATATTCCGTGTCGATGATTGACGGTGTCGCCTGGCCGGAGAAGTTCTTGCGTTCAGTCATAGCAGTTCGCTCACGAAGTCGAGAAACGCCCTGGCCTTACGAAGCTCGTTCTTCAGCAGCGGGTCGCGTTGGATCAACCGACGGGCCTTAACGTGCTCCCCCCGGTCGATCAGCAGCTTGACCATCCTCAGCCGTGGCCGTACTGCATCTGCGATCAAGCCTTGAGCGGTCAAGAGCTGCTGGTAGTTCGCGGTTGTCGTATCCAGCGTGATGCTAGCCACGGCACGGTCCCCCCGTCAGTTGAGATTCAAGATGCCCTCGGCTGCGAACTGCACGACGATGTTGCCACCACCCGGAGTGATCGGGGCCGCGAAGTCGAGGTAGACGATCGGAATCGCGGTGGTGTCGTCCGCGGAGCCTTCCTTGATTATCAAGCAGCCCTGCACCGAGCGCGTGCCGTTGCTGATCGACGTCCAAGTGAGGTCTGCCGTGTTGTCGAACACACCTTCGTCGTCGGTATCGTCAACGGTAACGGCCACGTTGGCCAACGTCAGTCGGTCCGCCCCGCCGTGTCCGCCGGTGTAGCCGGCGCCGTCCATTTCGTCGAGCGTGGTGAGCGCCGAAACGGTGTCGATGTCGATCTCGGTGTCCGCCGTCGTGTTGGTCATCACGAGCAGCGCTTTGAGGGTGTTTGTGTCGAGATCGACGGTCGCATCCATCACGTCTTTCTTGAAGATGTTGAAAACCGCATTAGCCATTGGTAGTGCCCTCACCTGTACGATCCACGTAGCGCCCGGCTTGGGCGTCCCACGAAATACGTCCCATCTGTTCCAGATTGCGAATCGCGTTGATGGTGTGCGGACGCGGCAAGCTTTGGGCCGCGAGTAGAACCGCCTCCATGTGGCGATGCGGCATCTTCACCTTTCCGTCATTCACCCACTCGAGCGCCTCCGTCTCCTGTCGCGTCAGCACAGTGCGCGACGGCGGCTCCGTGTCTTTTTGAGGCCGCGTCTCGGCCACGTCCGGCGCGCTTGCGGCCAGCGCTTTCATCGCTGCACCGCCCAAGTCCATGATCCGCGGCACTCGTTCGGTCGCCGCCGTCGTTTCGTCTGCCATAACTATCACTCCTGCCTAAATCCCGAAATACTTCCACCAATTGCTGACCCCATCAGAGACAATAATGCCCGTTTGCAGGTCGGTACTGATGTCAAAGAAGGCTGCATTTTCATCGACGGTGTCCGATCCCGTCGTGTTCACTCTGATCGTGTTCGTGCTGCCCGTGCTCATGTTCACGACGCCGACAGACGCCCCCGCGTTCGCCGCGTTGATCGCGGGGAGATCAATATGGACCACGCCGCCCGCCGTGTCGGTCTGAATCCACTGGTCCACGCGAGACTTATAGTGGTCGCCGGCCCCGTTGGTGATTCCCAACACCACGATCCAGCGATGCCTATCAGCTTGTCGTGAAACTCGTGGTGGCAATTCGTGCAATCCATGTTACGCCTTCACCAGATACCGCAGCGTCGATCCAGATTTTGGCTAGGTCTACGTTATCGTAAAACGAACTCTCCAAAGCGGATAGCGGTTCGCCCTGCTGGTTGTTCGCTACCGCCGAAACGTCTACACCGCCGACGTATACGCGGTCGGTGTTGGTATCCAAGCCGAACAGGTCCACGCGGGTCACCACAAACGGCTCGCGGCTGAGGGGCTCCGCGGTCCCCGCCACCGTCACAGTCTGTCGCCCCGGATGCGGATCGGTCATCGGCTGCGCGTCCTCATGTCGTTGATGGTTCCGATGGCGTGCCACTTGTTGGGGTCGGTGTCCGTTGCCAGCGGGTCGTAGAGCACAACGCCGCCCGGATAGATGTTGAGCGTCGTGATGGTCTTGGTTGTGTGCTCGGCCATGAGGTCCAGTACGCCGCCGTTGCCCACGTTGGCTGTCGCAACCGTCTCGGAGGCGTTGAGCGTGAACGTGCCCGGGGTCATCACGTTGAGCGTCGTGATGGCGCCGACTTCATGCGTCCAGCGTCCGCCGTAGCAGTTGGCCGTCGTTACCGCGTCGTTAGTGGTGAGCGTTCCGCCGAAGACGTGGGCCGTCGTGATGGTGCCCGCTGAAGCCTGGACAGTGCAGGTCACGTCGTTCGGCTTGTTCGACTTGTAGCCGACAACTAGAGTCACGGGCGACAGGCCGAACGTGACCGTGCCACGAAGGCATTCGGCCCGGGTCAACGCCGCAGCGTCGCCGTCGATGTCAGCCGAGCCGTTGTCGCCGCAACAAACGAGGAGCCGATCCACCTTCAGTCCTGTAGCGTTGTCCTCCGCGTACAACCACATCTTGCCCGTGCCGTAGTGGGACACGAGATCCGCAGCGAGGATCAGCCGGCCACCGGACGCTCCGAGGTCTCCGGAGAACCCCTTGGACATAATCACGCCACCCAGGTCGTCGCCCGTCTGGTCAACCCCGGTAACGACGTTCTGTGTGCCGGTTGCGATAACGGCCAGGTCCGTAGTGACCGGAACCTTGGCCCCGCCGTCGCCGCTCCAGTTCCCGGCGGTAGACCAAGCCGTTGCACCGCTCGCCAGTAATTGCCTGTCTGCCATTGCTCAGTCTCCGCCTATGGGATGCTCTGCGGCCACCCGGCTCGGAAGTCCGTCCCGGCCGTTATCGCGAGCTGGTCGGTCTTCTCGAATTCGCCGCCATAAATTTGATACACGCCGACTTCCTTCGCGTCGCCCGTGTTGTTCCAGTCAACGAATCCTCCGTGCTGTACCAGTACGGGAATGCGACCAGCAGTATCCGGGGCGTCCCATGTCAAGAGGCCGCCCAACATCAACAGTGTGGTACCGCCGTCAGGACCTTTCTTCAGTTGTTGCCAGTGACCTCCGGATATCGTGTGCACATTGCCCGCAGTGGCCGCCCAATCCCGGCTACAAACAACCTCTCCGCCCGACATTCGCACGTTGCTGACCTTGTTCGCGCCATTCTCGCGCACCTCGATGATTCCACCAAGAACGTCAAGCGACACGTCGCTGGCATGGGTAGCCGTGACGATGATTTTGCCGCTCCTTGCCTGTATATTACCTTCGACCCCGTACAGGCTGATCGCGTCCACAGCGTTCGGTGAGCTGCACACTACTACCGGGCTTGTGTCTGCCGATATATGCAACGAACCGCTACCTTCCCACAAGATGTACGTGCTCGCATCGAAGCTAATGTCCCACGGCGTGCTCGACGAGCCGAAGTCGCCCCGATAGCTTCTCTTGCACCACAGTCCGCCGATGCTCACGCCGCTTTCGTCACCGTGCCCGGAGGTGATGCTCTGCTGGCTGACATTGCCGTCCAAGACCACGAAATTTGTATTCGCAGGCTTGGCCCCGAGCGTCCAGTTGCCGCCCGTATCGTAATTCCCCGTCGTCGCTTGCCAGATGTTCGTAGCCATGTCAGGCGACCTTTCGTAGCTTTGACGTTGCCACGTCGAAGTGGCGTCGGGCTTCTGGGCCACGAACAGCAGGACGATGAACAATACCCGGAACATGGTTACTCCCAATCACGGTAGCAGGCTCCGAATGGCCACGCCGACGGCACGAACCCATCGTGCTTCGCCGAAGACTTGCGTCTGCGGAAGAAACAGATCCCCCGCCCTTTGCCCGTCCAAGATTCGCAATTGCTCGTGGCCGATCCGCTCCAACAACAATTCCCGGAACCGTTCCTTGTTTGTCTCTGGGAATCCCCCGAACCTGACGTATCCCGTCATAATATCGTACATGACCGCAAAAACACCCGTTGCGATAAACGCGTTGTTGCTGGCGAACACTTGCGGAATGATGAACGGTCCGAATGGCACCGAGGGCGTTTCCCCGGGCAGCCAGTGCGATTCCAACGGACCGCCCGACGCTTGCCATGCCGCGAAGAACGCATCGAGGAACGAGTCCACGAAAACGGAGAATTCCGGCTGCGATGGGAAGAACGGCGATATGCGATTGCCCGGTATAGGGGCCAGGTGCGGCTGTAGCGGAGTCTCGATTGCCGTGTACGCCACGTCCAAGCCCGACAGCCGCGACGGGAACACCACGCTCGGAGGAACCAACTGCGAGCGGACCGTCGCCGACAATAGCGCCACGTGCTGATCGCTGGTCAGCAGATGCAACAAATCCCGAAACAACTGCTGAATGAACACGATCTTGTATCGCGGCTTGGCACGTCCCACGCCCGCGTAGTCCGCCGCTTCGTGCGTCTGAACCGATGTCGCCAGGAACTCTAGGTCCGCGTTCCATCGCTGCAACCCAAGCTCGCCGTCGTACCCCGAGCCGGGCAGGACGCCAAAAGTGTCGAAGCCCGTCTGCGTCCATTCGCCGCTGACGACCTCGTACACCGGACCGGTTAGCTTTAAGGAGTGCGAATTCCATACGAAAATCGGCGTTGCCGCCTCTCCCGTTACCCGTAGTCCCGCCCTGTTGCGGTCCCCCGTGGCCCCTTGCACAAACGCCCCGCTAGCACTTCCATCAAACGTCCCTCGACTAATTGGCAATGCGTCACCCTGCGAACCCTTCCGCCCAATGGCGGCCGTCGTTGTTTGTATCCATCCACGGAACGCCCGCGACACCAGTGATAGCCACGCCCACCAATTCGGCGACAAGCGGATCGCCGACCGCATAAGGGCTGGTGATGGCCTCCAGGAAGTCCGCCGTACCTGGTTCGTTGTTTCCGCCTATGGACGTCACCTGGGCTATCCGTGAACTCGGCAGCGCGTCAATCGCAGGATAGAACACGCTAACCGACGCCGTCGCGATATCCCCGCCAGCCCGAAGGAACTTACGCGTCTTGTCACCGTAGTTTTGAGTTTGCAAGAGAAGCGGCTTCGCTATTTCTAGGGTTGTTCCGTCGTTACGTTCAACGATCAACGTATCGTCCTTCACCTCGGCAGCGGAAATATCGCCGCCGATGTCCTTCGCGCGGACCCGCAACAGCGGACGGGCACCAACCACGCGCTCTCGCCTCGTCAGCGTCAGCATGGCCCCGCCTACCGGCGAGAACTTGAACGCCAGGCCCTCACCGACCCGCATGTTGGCGAAATGCTGCCCCGCACTGAACGCCTCGTTGAATTCGTCGGCGCGGAGGTCCCTCAGTCTCATGCCGGGGCGTAGGAGTGGTGTGCGTATGCGTGCCATTATGGTCCCGGTACCGGAATCGGGATCGGACTCGGTCCAGTTATCAACAAATTCTCGATAAGGCCAAAGATGCGACTAAAATCCACGGTGGAATATTTGACAATGGGCTCCACGACGTTGACCGTGGTGCCATCCGTTTCCTGCTTCCGTACGATGTGCTGCTCGCCTGTCTCGGAGTCGGTATGGAAGTGGTTGAACTGCACAGGAGTCCACTGCGTTGCACGGATCAGGAACGACAGTTGCAAATCGTAGAAGACGCTCTCCTGATTGCTGGGCGTCGTTGCCGCGTTGGCCGGAACTCCGAAGCGTTCGTCCACGATCACGTCGTCGAAATATGCGTGACGGGCCGGGATGCCCTGCCAGGCCACCGAATTCGCTTTCTTGGTGTAGAACGGGAGCGAAATACCGGCCCCGAACGTGAAAGTGGTCAACTGCCGACGGAGGATGAGCGCCACCATCGGAATCTCGACGTCGAAGCCCTCTCGAGCGCGGGAAGCCTCGCCCAGCGACTTCAGTTTCTTGCCGTTGGACAAGAAATCACCCTGATCGTCCTCGACGTACTGCGGTGCGCCGATCACTCGCCGCCCGATGCTTGCGGTTAGCTGTTCCGGCTCGAAGTTGATGTGCTCCGGGAACGAAACGCCCCGAAACTGAACGATCCAGTCAGGGAAGGCGGACTTGAGCGGCGTGAAGGCGATGGGCGTGGTGTAATCCACGCGAACACGGAACAGGCGCCGCGTTCTCTGTTCTTCTACCGTCGCATCCTGAGCGAACGCCAGGAAGTCGCCCCATGCGTAGGGCTGACCGCTCTGGACGCCGTTCTCGGCCAGTACGGTGATCGGATCGTCGTTATCGACGTCAACCACCACGTCGAAACGCCGAGGCGCGACGACGCCGTTGACGCCTCTGCGGGCTCCGTTGCGACTGCCGAAGATTTCGGTGACGGAGGCCATCAGCCGAAGCCTCCGGAATCCTTGACCGCCGTGGTCAGGAGGTCGATCGCCGTCTTGGTCTTGGCAAGCAGGTCGTTTCGTTTCTTGTCGAGCGTGACTCCGATCGCCTGGCCACCAGAACCCGGCTCGACGCGGCGCAAAAAGGTGCTCTGGCCGGTTCTGGCCTGTGCTGCGCCGCCCTCGCCGGGAAGCGGGCCGATGAGCCTTCGGGCCAACGTCTCTGCGATGGCTCCCCTGGATAACTCCGACAATACTTGGCGCCGTAGCTCGAAAAGGCCCCGCTCTTGGAACTGGAACGCCCGCTTGGCTTCGTCGATCACGAATCGGGCTTGCCCGGCGCTCTGCGGGCCGAACTGCCGGATCGTCGCCTCTTTCTGGCGGACACGCTCTACGGTCTGGGCGGTAAGGGCTTTCTGCTGGTCGGCGAGGGCCTGGGTGATGCCTTGCTCGGCTCGGAGCCGCTTCTCGATTTCCGACCGTTGCAACTGGTCCAGGCGAACCTGTTCCTCCATCGCCCGCAGTTGCCGCAGCTTGGCGGTCTCTATATCGCGTTCGACCTTGCGTTTTTCCAGGATGAGCGAACGCTCGACGCCTTCGGCGTTCCCCAGTTCCGCGTCTACGCCGCGGAGCTTGTCGAGTTCCTTGCGCAGGGCTGTTTGCCGTTCGAGCCTCGCGTTGACATCCGCCAGGCGCTTCTCGGTTTCTTCAAGGGCTTCGTTGGCTTTGTTTTGCTCCGCAACAGCCAACCGCCAGGCGATGATGTATGGAGTGAGTATGGCGAGAACGGCAGCGAGAATTTTGATGACTGGAAGAAGAACTACGAGAAACGACAAAAACGCGGTCTTCATGGCAATTCCGAGACTGGTTATTGATGCGTTCGCCGCAGCCGCGCTTAGAACGAGTGCCCTTAATTGCAATGAAAGAGATGCAAGAACCGCAATGCTTGATGCACCTGAAATAGGAAGCAGCGAAAGCGCAACGGAGAGCGAACCGACGGCAGCGGTGGCGGTGGCGCCCGATGCCGCCGTCGCATCCAGCCCCCCAGCCAATCCGCCCGCCGCAATGCCCGCCTTATTGAGGTCCGCCTGCATCCGGCCCATGGAGTCTGTGACGGCGCTTTCGGCTTTGCGTAGACCGGCTCGCAGTTGCTCGTCGTCCGCCTTGATGACGGCGACGGCTTCGGCGAATGTGAGAGATGGATTGGCGGGCATTACACGAGGCTCCGTGCGGCTTGGGCCTCCATGCGCGCACGGTCGGCCTCGGTCTTATGGCGGCGGTTCAAAGTCTCGCGGAGCATGTTCATCTGTTGCCACGTCAGTTGCTCGAATTCCTGGGGGCTCAGCTTGTACTCGTAGCAGATATCCCCGATGTATTCGCCCCATCTTTCCCGATCGTCGAAGAACTCCCGGAACCAGTCGTAGGGCGGGCGGGTTCTTCGCCTCCGTCCGGCTTAGTTAGTCCCGTGATGTGAAACGTGATCTGCGCCAATTCCTGCACGAGCATGGGGTCGAACTGGTTCTTGACCTCGTCCCACGTCAGCTTGTCGGCCCCGGCACGCTTGAGAGAACGGTACAGCAGGAAGTACCGAGCCTCGATGTCGTCGAACATGTCGTCGAAGGTGATCTTGGCCTTCGCCACGTTGGCCATTGCGTAGCCGCGATCCTCACTGGCAATCGGCAGCAGGCGTATGGTCTCGATCAGTTGGGTGAGACGTTTGCCTCGCAGGTGGTCTTGGGCGGCCATGAAGTCGCCCGGACCCAAGCGGCACAAGGCATACTTCTTGCCCGCAACGCTGACGGTCATTGGCTCGCTGCTGTAGTCTGCTAGTTGGTCGGTCATGCTGTCGTCACGTCCCCGGATACCTGGAAGTCGAGCGTGCCTTGATAGAGCCCAGCTTTGGATGATTCAGCGGAGATTCCTGTTATCAATCCGTTGAAACTCCATGTTCTGCCAGTGTGTGCGGTCAGAACGAACGCCACAGGCGAATTGCCCTCCGAGGCAATACCCAAGGCGCCGGCAACGCCGAGGTTCTCGGTGTCGTCGTAGAAAATATCCACAGACCCGGTACCCGTGGCGAGCCCCTGGACATACGTGCGACTGTTTGTGCTGCTCGTCCACGACGTCGTGTCAAGGACATCTGTACTCAAGGACAGACGCCAGCCCAGCGCGTGCAGGTTGGAAGTCGGCGTTCCGTACCCCGTGGGCAGTGTTACCGATCCCAAGACCCCTGATACGATTGCCATACGTCAGCCCCCGACCTTTTGCCTGATTCTGTCGTTGAGCCTTCGCTCCCAGAATCGCCGACGGTTGTGAATGGTGGTACGAATGAACGGGCGCGGCGCCATGTTGCGCGTGCCACCCTCCAGCCAGATGCCGACTTGAGTGGTACGGACGACGAGGTTGCGACCACGGGCCACCACTTCGGTCTTGCGGATCAAGTCCCCACCTTGGCTGTGCGGCGGAGTGCCCGGCGCAGATACCGGCGGAGACGGGTCGTCGATCTTGTCGCGTATCGCAGTCGTCATTTCCTGGGCGATCTCACGGAACGCCAGGCCGACGCCCTTTTGCATCCGGCGTATCACCCGCCCGGTGCTGAACTTGATATTTCGTATGGTGCCCGCCGCCATTAGGTCGTCACCGCGAAACGATCGACCGGAACAAGGTTCGTCCGCTCGATCAGGAAGTCGTAGCTCACAATGCCCTGATAGACGCCTTCCACGAACGTCGGGCCGGATATGTTGGTCCGCTTGCTCTGCACGTGCGTGAACTCTTCGGATTCGAGCTTGGCGTCGTCGAAGACCCGCGTCATGTGGTGCAGGATTTCGGCGCACACTTCCGACTGCGTGTCCTTGGTGAACACCGAGAACTGCACGTCGTAGCTCTCTACGTCCTTGTCCCAGGTGTCCGTGTCGTCGTTGCCGCCGAGGCGGTGGGCCTCGACGTAGGGCAGTGCGGGCTTGGAGCGCTGACCAGCCAACCCGTGGTACAGGCGCCCGGCCAGGTTCTTGAGAGGGCCGTCCTGGTTGAACCGGGACTCCAAAGCTGGGAAGAGAACGTGCATCAGATGTTCGCCATCCGGGTTCTGGTAAAGAGCCGCTGACTGGTCGTGCTGTCGTCGTCACCGCCCACCGCGACCCCGATCCCGTCACGGGCGACTGTGGAGGTTGCTGTGGACGGCTGGGGTAGTACGGCCTCGCCAGCCGCTATGGACTTCAGCCATGCGATGGCCTGGTCGTACAACGCCTGGATGGACTCGTGGGCGTTCTGGTTGCCGCCGATCATCTCCCACACGCACATGGCGAGACCGTGCTTGCGTAGGATGTTCTTGTTGGCGATGTTGGTGGCTGTGACCGACACGGGCACCTGATATCGCATGGCAAGGTAGGACTCCATTTCGGCCTCCACCCCGTCGATGATTTCGTCCAGCATGGTCGAGTCGGGCTGACCCGTGCTGTCATCTGTCTTGGTGAGCTTGGCCACCTCTTCATCGTTGTCGAACCGGGCCTTGAGTTCTGACTGGCTGATGTAGGTGCCCACCTAATTCGCCGTCGCAGTCTCCGCGTCCTCACGGATTTTCTTCGGCCTGCCCGGCCCACGTTTCGCGGGCATTGCTTCTGGTTCGTCTTCGACCTTGGCGAACGCCCGCATGTTGGCGAGTTCTTCGTCGCGGGAGCTTGCCAGGTGGGTCGTCTTCCACGCCTCAAGGTCTTGGGGTTGGGCGCAGAACTCCGCCCATCGACCGACAAGCATCTTTCGGGTGTCCCGGCCCTTGTGGCGGATCAACACGAGGTCTGTTTGGGGGACGTAACGGCCGCCAAGGGACTTGTCCTCGGTGACTGTGTATGGGCGGTAGCCCGACTTTTCGCACAGCCGGCCGCCTGATAGCTGTTCGTCTCGGGCGCGCATCGCGGCCACGCATTCCTTGCGGATCGCGTTGAGCTTTGCCCGTGAAAACTCGGCGGGCCATTTGTTGCCGTGCTGGTCAAGCGGTTGCATGAAATCTCCTGTTAGGTGAAGTCGTACCGAATACTGCGTCTCACCTCACCGTAGGCAAGGCGGTATCGCTCTCTGGCCAGCACGATGACGCCGCGATTCTGGGCGACTTGCTCGGGACTGTTCAGCACTACGACGTTGAGCGGTATACGCGTCTGGTAGATGAACGGCATCCGGTTAGAATCACCGACTGCATTGAAGTACACCGCGTTATCCGCGTCGGTGAGATACGGAAGGATGTCGATTTCCACGAGGTTTTGAGCCCACGCGTTCGTATTACCGCCGCCGACCAAGGTCGAATTCACGGCCTCCACGAGTGCTTTTTCGTATTCGGGTGGGGCGACGGCTCGAACCGTGCTCATGGCCGTTGCGTTGTAGGCCGTCCGCCCGGTGTCATCCGCGAACCGCCACATCGCCTCACGCGCTTCCTTCAACATCGCAAGCGTCTCTGTCGCGTCTGGGGCGTTGTCCGGGTCGATGGCCGCAGTCAGGCTGTTGTCGATGGTTCCCGAGTTCCCGATGGTTCGGGTGTCGTCGTGGAACGTGGTGGAATCAAAGGTCGCCGTAGAGGTTTCCCCGGCGATGAGCAGCGCCGCAAACTGGGAGTCTTTGAACGTGGCCCATACCTGGGCCGCTTCGGTGATGCGACGCTGTATCAGGCTGTGTTGGTCGTCCTCCATCGTGACCTGGTCGATCTTGAACGAGAGTTCGTACTCGTTGTTGGCCACCGTGTAGGTGAAGTCTCGGATGGCGACCATCGACCGCTCATCGAGCAACTGGCGCGGCTCCGGCAGATTGCCCAGCCAGACGTGCTGTTCGTCGGCTGCGGTGCTGGTGATGGTCTGAAAATGCTGCGGCCAGACCTGTGGGATATTGGCCAACTCATTGCGGAAGGCCGCCAGCGTTCCCCGTGAGGTGATGTTTGCGAGAATATTATGAGCCATTGGGCTTCACTCCTTAGCTGGCGGGTTCGCCGGCGTATGCGTGCTTGACCAGCGCGGTGCCGGTATCTTGGACCTGGACAACCCAGCCGACGAAGTTGTTGGCCGTCGAAACGAGCGTGAGGGTTTGGTCGTCGGATGCGTAGACGATCGCGCCGATGCTCGCCTTGGCGATGGATGCGATGGCGTGCTCGAAGATGCCTCCGATCATGCACTTGCAGCGGATGTCGCCGTCCGACCCGGACGCGTTGTCGGCCTGTTCCTGGGCGATACCGAACGCCTGGGCCGTGCCGACGCCCGACGCCGTGATGTCACCACCCGCGTCGATTTCGACGAACGCGCCTCGATAGATCACCTCGCTCGCGGCCACGTCCAGATCCAGAATCATCCCGGGAACTTTGGTGCGCGGCGGGAGTCGGTCTGCGGTCAGTGCTGCCATATCTCTAGCTCCTCAGTTTCTCGGCTTCGGCCTTGGACAGGTTGGCCATACTGAATTCGTCGAGAACCACGTTCACGTAGCCGTCGATCGGGCCGGCTTGGTTGAAGGCGTTACCCTTCCACTCGGTGGTGGCTTCGGCGATGACTTTGGCCCGGCCACCGGATGGGGCACTGGCACTGTGGGCAGTCAGCTCGCCCGGCTCGACGTAGGCCGGCAGACTCTCGTAGGTGGCCTTGAAGATGTCCGGGTTGTCCTCGGCCAGCAGTCGAGCCGCGTGCATCTGCGGTTCGTCGTTGGGATTGATCTTGTTGGCCGCGACTTGCTCGGCGATCATGGTCTCAACGGCCTTGCCCTGCCGTTCGGTCTTGATGGCCGCCAGTTCGGCAGTCATGGACCGCATGGACGCGGACATAGCCTTGACCTGGGCCGATAGGGTTTTGTCGGATGGCGTGGCGGACGCCGCCTCGGGCATTTCTTCGGGGGCTTCCTCCTCCTCCTCTTCGGCGGAGCCGGCAATCACTTGGACCGCAAGTGCGATCAGATCCTCGGCTGCGTAGTCGTCGGGCACTTCATTCCCGGCAGCCCGGAGCGCCTCGGCCAGAGATTCCAGCCCTGCGCTCAAGTCCTCGATCTTGTCGGCCGCCTCCGGTTCAATCTCGGGATCTGCCACAACCTCTTCGAGCACCGGGTCGTTGGCGCTGTGGGTCGTGCGTTTCTTGGGAGTTGCCCGTTTTGTTTTCGGCATGTCTTCAGTCTCCGATTCTTCGGCCCTGAGAGAGGCCGCTAACAGTTCCCTTTGCTCCCGTGTGGCCGGGCGGTTGGTGAGCGCGACACTGTGTAATTTCCACTGGTCTCGCGTTTTCTTGTTCCCCGCGTCGTTACGGCAGACCACGGGAGAGGTGTATTTGTACCCACCGTCTTCCACGTCTTGACGGCCTTGGTCGGTCCAGTCCACATACGCGTAGAGCCCATCACCAGGGACGTATTCCAAGTCGGCGATCCATCCTGCCGCCGGGGCCTTGTCCACGGTTCCCGATTCAACAGATTTGCTCGAGTGCTCGTAGTCCAGGGGCAGCTTGTTGCCCATGTGCTCGAATTGTTCGATGATGTGGGCCGCAACCGTCGGCGTGAGCCGCATGTCGTCGGGCCAGCCCTCGATACCGATGTCACCGTCGCGTAGAATCTGAATGCGACGCGGTGCCCGTTTTCGCAGGCGCTCGAGCTTCTGCAATGCGAGGTATACTTCCACACCGGTGGATTCTTTGTTTCACGTGGAACACGTGCAACGGGAAACCTTGTTTACCGGTTGACCGAAGTGGGAAGTGGGGTTTACTATTGGGCGTACGGGGGTGGCTACGGGGGTGCGTACGGGAGGATTTGAGAATTCAGAGAAAGCGAGTGCGATGGAGCGCAGCGAACTAGCAGAAACAATTCGGCGGGGTATTGCAGACAGCGGGCGCAGTCAGGGCGAAATTGCCCGGACGATCGAGCAGAGCCGGGAATCCGTGACGATGTTCATGTCCGGCCGTTCGTGGGACCGGTCATTGAAGCGTCTGGAACGCCTGGTTGGGGCGATTGATTGTCATCTGGTCCTTCGAGCCCGATCGGCTTCGTCGGAGCGCCCTCGGGCACTGGAATCCCAAGAGAATCGTACACCCACAGAGGATCAAGCGGCAGCTTCGCCACCTCAAGCATGAACCGTGCCTTTTCGAGAGTCATCCGCTCCTCGTCCAGGTTGCGGGATTCGATGATCCGGCGCTTGAACTTCGGAACGGGCGTCGCACGGGTCGGCCAGCGCAGACGCACCATGTGGCGGATGATCGCGTTCTCGACCACCTCGGACTCGTTCGCAATGTCGTCCAGCAGCAGGCCCGCCCGAATGCCGTCGTGAACCTTGGCCGCGGCGAACGAACCGACAGATCCCACCTCGGTGGTGAGCGTCTGGCCGAGGTACAGGATCGCCTGCCGCTCCTCGATCCACTTGGTGAAGGCGGAGTAAGGATCGCCCGTCGTGGTGGTTTGTAGGACATCGAATTCGACATTCGTAGTGAACACTCCATGGCCATCGGCCATCAGGTCACGGAGGAATTCGTTGGCTGCGGTAGTCTCCTTGGGTGTGGCGCCTTCCGCTACTTTCGCCACCACCCGAGGCATACCGAATTTCTCAAGGAACCCGGCCCAGTCGGCGATGGCGTAGTGCTTGAGCAGAAACAGCTTGGCCTGCGCTCGAGTGATCGTCACCTTGACCGGGAACCCGGCGCGGCTCTGCGGCGTGAACACCACGAACTTCCCGGGCACCGTCTCGACGCCCACGATCTGGTCTTCGTCCACGGCAACGAATAACCCGTCCGTTTCCCACGGAGCGCCCATGAGACGATGACCGGGCACGTCCACGGTCTTGACCAGCCGACCGGCACGCCACACGAGTTCCACCACCGCCAGGCCCGGCCCGATGGCCGTTGCCAAGTGCTTGAGCGACGAACGAAACGTGCGTAGGTTCTGTAGCTCCTCCTCGATCCATGCGGCGGCTTCTTCCGCTTCCGACGTGTCGCCGTTGGGCTCAACCGTCCACTCGAGCGCCGTGATCGCCTGGCGACGCGTGTTGGCCACGCCCTGCAGGTGGGCGTCCTTGGCCTCCATCTCTTCGTTGAGTTCGATCAGGTCGCCCACTTGCCCCTGGTCGATGTCCTTCCACAACGTGGCCAGACGTTCCGCGGTGAGTCCGTCGGTGATGTATTCTCGGAAGGAATCGAGAACGCGACTGTATCGCGTCACGGTCCGCGGGCTGTAGTCTACGATCGGTCGTTCGTTGATGTACATTTTAGAAGCTCCCTGCGAAGCGCCTTCAGGATGCGCCGTCTGGACCGACGCTTCCATTTCTTAAAGATGGACTGTATGACCGTACTCCTCGGCAAAACCGACTCGTCTATAATGATAGACCGAGATTTCATCGCACCCCTTCCCAAAGCCTCGTGTACGGGTTCTTGTACATGCGGTCCGCGTCCTCGTGAACCAGCCTACCGCCCTTCGACAGGAACTCGACAATCCCCGGCTGATACAACGCCTCCTGCGAGTCGTGCAGGAACACCGTCCCGCCGGGCCTCAGCTTATCGTAGGCCGCCGCCATGCACGGAGCACGCCAGATATGCCGACCGTCCACGATGATTAGGTCGAAGGTGCCACCCACGCCATCGATGTAAGCGTCTTGCGTTTCGGCGTACTCGATCATCACCGTAGACAAATCGAGGAATGACCGTAGCGAATCGAAGGCCTTTTTGCACCACTGAGCCCACACCGGGTCATTCTCCATGCTCCACAGCTCCCCGTTCTTGGGCATGATCTGCGCCAGCCAGGGCGTCGAGCCACCCGACCCGTATTCGAGGATGCGCTTGGCCTCGCACGCCTTTTGCCCGATGCGCCAGACGTGCGCACAGCCCATGCGCGGCAAGAGCCGGAATTCGCCTTTGGTTCCTAGGACGTTATGTGGCATATGCGCATCCTTCGCGAAGGCCAAGAACGACGGCCAATTGTACGGGTACTTAGAAATACCCTGTCGGGTCTCGTTCTCCGCCATGATCCGCGTTCCCTGTTTCGTACAGACATTCGAACGTCTTCACCGTCTTCAGCCCATCGAACTGTGCCCACCACCGTTGATCGCCGCCAGCACCTTCCGGCCAGACGTGCCAGTTGATGCACTCGCGCCGAATCATGCGGCTGTAGGTGTTGGCATGACGGGCCGGCAGTATGTAACCCAGGTGCTTCGTCTGACAGGCCGCTATCTGAGCGTCCGGGTTGTCGTCCAACAGACCGGCCAGAACTTGGACGTATCGCGGGGACGGGTAGTCGTCGTCGTCCCAGAATGAGACGTAGTCAGTGCGCGGCGGAAGTTTGGAGATGCCGAACATGCGAGCATTGGCGGCGCCGCGCATGGTCGGTTCCCAGTAATCCGCGATCGTCGGCGACCACACATGCCCTATCTGCACCGACCTCAATTCGCTTTGATCGACGAGGACCGCCCCGCAGGGTCGCGTTTGATCGCACACTGCGTCGATCGTGCGCATCAGCTCGTTGGTCCGATTCAGAGACGGGATGATGATGCAGACGGTGGTCATGCGAGACAACCTTGCACGCAATCCCCCAAGGCCAGTTTCGCAAACAGATGAGTTTCCACTTGCGTTAATCGGTGGCGGCTCAAACCCATACCTTCGCAGGTTCGTTCTACGCTCATCAACAGCATGTAACGCCAACGTAGCACCATCCGCTCGATATCCGTAAGGCTTGCACGCTCGGCCTTGGTCGCACTTGCGGCCAATCGTCGTTTCTCCGACAGTTTCATACCAGCGTCATCGCCTCCCTACGTGATAGGTGTCTACGTTCCGTCCGCTCGAACATCGGCTGCGGCTCGACCGTGGGCATGACGCCCAGCACCATGTAACGAAGCGCATCCAGCGTGTCAAAGTGAGCCCAGCCGTCGGCCCCTTGCGGGTCACGCTTCATGTTGGGAAAGCCGTTGTCGGCCCACGTCAGGTTGTCCGACTCGTATATGAGCTGGTCCGAGCATTCGTCGAGTATCTTCAGCTTACCGCCCACGATCAGCTTGCGCACCTTTTCCCACTCGGCGTTGACGAAGTTGACGTCTCGGTTGGACGCCTTCTTGCGAGGCGCAGGGACAAGCTGACAGACCAGACGTTCATCTCGGCACGCGGCTTGCAGTTCCTTGCGGGCGTCCAGGGCTGCGGGATCGCAGTAGTACGTGTGCGATTTCTTCAGGCCGACCACGTGGGCACGGGCCAGCGTCGCAGTTGCGCGATACACCTGGACCACGTACACCACCTGATCGACCAGGTAAGCCGTAATCAGAACCGTCGGATCGTTCCAGCCGAAGTCGCCGCCACCTACATAGGAGTCGAACGGCGCCAGCTTGCCAACGTCGAACGGTAGCCGCTCGATCACGCAATCGCGGATGCCGGGTAGGATCAGGTCTTGCGAGCCTTGGACTGCTTCCTCGGGAGTGGATGGGTACTCTTGCCGGAATATGGCGATGCTCATGTCGGCGATCTTGCGGCGTCGCCATTCTAGGGATTCGTCCGTTAGGGCAATGTCGTACTCGCGATGCGCTCGCTCGACCAGTGTTCGCTCGTCGTCGTCTCTTTCCAAACTGTCCCCGATCGCAACAGTGAGATCCTCATCGAGATACCACGGTACGAACAAGGAAGCGTATCCACTCGCAGGGTCGAACCCCCGCTCCCATCCGTTGTAGAACAGCTCGCGGCCTCGTGCGGTGGACTCTTCAACAATGACGGATTCAGTCGTATCAGGGACTGCGTTGGTTGACGCATAGTGCGTTTCCTCTTTGTGCCGCTGCCACAGCGCGACTTCGGACAGGTGCAGCATGTTCGGCGTACCACCGGCACCCACCGATTGCGAGCCCGCCGTATGGCACCAGTAGCGGGACTTCTTGTCTCCGAACACGATCCGCGATTGGCTGGGCGTGGCGCCTACCGGGTAGTGACTGGCCATGAGCCGGGCGATCTCGAATATCTCGCTCGTCGATTCGGTGATGTGCGCCAGGCAGGCCGCGACCTGATTGCGGTGATGAGCGCAGAGATAGAAGAACAGAGCTTGCACCAGCGTGGTGACGCCTCGCTTGCGGGCCTTGAGGATGCGTAGTCGTATGGGCTGCCTGCACGCCGCCTGAATCATCATGGCCGCGAGTATCTTGGCCTGCGTGCGGTTCGGAATGAGCGGCACGATGTCCGCCTTGGTATCCCGGATGAAGCACAGGCGCGACTCCGTGAGCCACAAGTAGAACTGCACGAGCCGCCCGAGCATGGGGTTGTCGTTCAGCTTGCCGTCGCGGGCACAGGCGACTAATTTGTCGATGACGGATTGGGATTCGATGGTGCGATTCCTTGGTCTACTGGTTCCGGAGGCCACAATACGAACTCGCGACGGTATCCCGGCTGTACTTCAAGCGTCTCTGCGTTGAACACGTCTGTGACTACCGCTATTCGGCCCTCGTTGTCAACACTAAGAAACAAATCCGTTTGCAATCCATCCTTCAGAGGTGACGTAAGCGAGAACACTTCACTGTCACTTCTGAGTTTCAGCACCCACGATAACCCATTGGGTCGCAACAAGAACACGTCTTTTTCGGCTGTTAGGTCGGCGCCACAAGACGGACAATACCGGTCATCCCGCACCTTGCCGCAGCATTGGATATTCTTCATGCAACCTCCGCCACTTGTGGAGTCCATTCCTTGAGCAAGTCCTCGACGGTCTTACCGTCCAGCTTCGCACGGGTCAGCACGCTGCGAATAATGCGGCTCACCGCGTGCTCCATACACCGCACGCACTCTTCGGCCTCGACCGTCGTGTAGTGCTTGCAGCGCCGATCCCAGTCGGCCCACAGTTCAAAGCCCGCATTTCGACAGCGTCGGCTGAAGGCTACGTCGGGGCCGGCCGATTGCGTACCGTCCGGGTAGAAGTCTCTGTTGAACGGGCCTTCGATCTTCTCGAACACGCGTCTCGCGACCAGGAGGCAACCGCCACCCACTTGGTGGCATGGCTGCAGGCCGCTCATGTTGGCCGGCGGCAAGAGTTGCTGCGTGGATTCTTCCAGGTCGAATACGTTGTACATCCAGGGCGATTCTCCGTCCGGCCGTACTCGATAGATGAGCGTTGGGAAGCAGACCACGTCCTTATCGTGCTGCACGTCGTCGAACGGGCTGCGAACATCGTCCGGCCCGTAGTCCATGATCGGCGGGTTGTCCGCGTCGATGGTCAGCACGTAGTCGGTGGCCGCATCGGCCAGGGCTTGGTGTACGAGCGATTGCAGGCAGTGTTCGTACGGGCTGCCTTGCAGCGCGAACACGGACATATTGACGCGCCGGTCCATCGCCAGGCGCAGGATGACCTGCGTGAGTTCGATGCTCATGGTGCCGTTACTCGGCACGCATACGGCTACGTTTGGATTTCTTCCCATTTGTACCTACCATATCCGCACTCAGTTGTTCCGTCACCACGTCGGGCGTTACCGGCTTGCCTTCACCGGCCCGCTCCTGGCATTGCATGAGGAACGTGATTGTCTTGGGGTCTACCCGGCCGCCTTCGTTCTGGAGGGCTTGGATCTTCCTGATAACGTCGAGGGCGGCGGACATATTCTCCACGTCGCTTTTGGGCATGAGCTTGATGCACATTTCCATCGCTCGGATGGGGTCCTTTTGCAGGGCCTCCTTGACAACCGTTGGCTGCCCGATGACATGCTTAGCCACGAGCTTGAACACGTCCTCGCGGAACTGGGTCTCGCGATTGGGGACGCCCGGGTGCCTTCCGCCAAGCTTGTTGCCTTTCTTGAACTGCCACGGCTTGTCGACGATACCCTTCGGCGTTGCTGTCGCTTTTCCGTCCATACTTCACCGCTTAACGTTTTTCGGTCTCGTCATTAGTCTAGGGGGCAGGAGGTGTTAGCAGACGCTCCGACCCTATCCATTCCATGCAGCCCGGCTCAGCCCCGGCTACCGGGCGCGGGGGAGGTTTACGACGAGAATGAGTACCGCCGCCGAGGCCCCGCTCGCGACTTACTTGGTTTCCATCTTCTTGAGCTTGTGGGCGATCCCGATGCCGGTGAACGCCAGGACGATTGGAAGAATCTTCGCCCAGGTCGTTGCGTCCATCCATCCCATTTGGGACGAGAGTTCGCCGGCCCCGTAGGCCACCAAGCCGAGGTTGGACTTCATACCGTCAAGCCGTTTGAAAAGTTCAGTCATCGTCGTTCTCCGGTAACAGAATCGTGATCGGAGGCTCCTTCGATTGGCCGCCCCCCATGTGAAAATGCGCGTGAAGCGAGCACCCCTCGCACGTCACCACCAGCAGCACCACGATGCCGATGCCGGCCAGGATCGCGTACCACGCGGGATGCACCCGCCTACGGCTGGTTGGATTCGCCCACTTGGTCATCACCTACGCCGTCCTTGGGCTCCGTCTTCCCGAACGCCCACTCCGTCAGGCTGCTGCCGGCGATCACGTCTGAAGTCCACGCTTCCCCCTTCAAGGTCGAGTCATCCTCCCAGCTTATGGTCGTGCCGAGAAACATGATGGTGACCTTCCGATGGCCCGTTGACTTGCAGCCCATGATGCATCCGCACATCAGCACCAGCCCCGCCATTCCCGCCCACCACATCCCACGAGGCCCACAAGGTTGGTAAGGTGTAACCGGATACACGATGCACCTCCTTTCGTGGC
>SDBT01002904.1_pt1 | contig 29863 bp, 26 predicted proteins | sample 2277101 | NCBI WGS metagenome assembly SDBT01 (sample SAMN10404973, study PRJNA504765) | marine sediment metagenome | isolation source: marine sediment core GS10_PC15, 103 cmbsf | place: Arctic Ocean: Southern Knipovich Ridge | collected 2010
CGCTTTCTCGCAGCGGCATTCTGGGGTCGGCGGCGACCTTCTCTCCGCAACTGCTATAATAGCCAGGGCAGAGACACGACCCCGACCCCGGTTTCCCGCAACCCTCTGTGAGACCTTTGAAAAATGTTCAATTTTGTCCAAGCTCAAGGAAGGCGAAAACCTTAACCATAGGAATACATTGAGTATAAGGAGGTGAATGTCGTGAAAAAATTCATTGTGCCCAGAACAGCACACTGCAAAGACGGTTGCTCTAGACAGCCCTGAGCATGGCGGTAAAAGGCTCCTTGTCACCTCGAAAGTGACAGAATCTTGACACCCCCCTGCGCGTCAACGCTCCCTTTGCTCCGGCCCCCGCAAGAAAGCCAGAACAGCGCCGATCACTGCTGCCACACCTCCCGCAGCCATGGCATAGCCAAAGGACGTCATAAAGATCGGAGCAAGCTCAGGGCGGTAAACTTTCAAGCTTAGCCCTCCGCTTAACGCATAGAAAGTGCTGCTGAATATGGCACCGGCCTGGGCTACGCCAATGACCATGCCAAGGTTTCTTGCCATGGCCACGGTCCCTGCTGCAACGCCGCGACGATTGGCAGCAACAGCGCTCAGGGCAGCTGAACTGTTCGGCGGCAGAAAAATAGCGGTTCCCAGTCCGGCAAGGGCCAGTCGCCAGACAATTTGAAACGCACTTTGCCCAGCATGCAGTTGAGAAAGGGAAAAAAGTGCAACAGCGACAATAGCCATCCCCACCGTGCACAGGACGCGTGAGCCGAAACGGTCGTAGATGGTTCCTGAGATGGGAGAGATAAAGAACAAGAAGACAAAAAGTGTGATCATCAACAATCCTACCTTGCCAACCGGATAGCCGCACGGATGCGTAAGATAGAAGGGCATGAGAAAAACTACGGTAAATAGCGTGATGAACAGGGCAACGGCGCTGAGAATAGGCAAGGTGAAGAGTCGGATTGAAAACAGGCTGAGCTGCACGATGGGGTGAGCAGTTTTGGCCTCAAGCCATATGATCCCGACCATTCCAAGGGCGCTCACACTGCCAAGAAGAAGCGTCCGGGCTGACGTATAACCCCAACTGTAACCGTGGCTCAGGGCCAGAAGGAAGCATACCAGCGTCACTGTCAGCAAGGCAGAGCCCTTCCAATCAAAAGACTCATCATTCAAACGACCGGTCTGGCTGCCCCGAAGCAAGACCGAAATAATCAGTGCAGTCCCTATGCCGATGGGCACGTTTATGTAGAAGATGACCCGCCAGGAAAACAGGTGAAGCAAAAGCCCGCCTAGGGCAGGGCCGGCGGTAAGACCGCTGGCCACTACAGTGCCCATCATGCCAAGGACCCTGCCTCGTTTTGAAACAGGAAACGTCTCCACTAGCAATGCAGGGGTACACGCCATGATCATGGCCGCGCCAACGCCCTGAAAACAGCGAGCGGAAATGAGCCACGCCGCATTTTGTGCCATGCCGCAAAACAAAGAACCCACAGAAAAGACGATCAGGCCCCTTCTGTAGACCCAACGTCTTCCCTTGATGTCGCTCAAGCGGCCAAAGCTAAGCAAGAGAGAAGAAACAGTGAGCAGGTAAGTCATGACAACCCACTCGATAGTGGCAAGGTCAGTGCCGAAATCGCTCATGATAGTGGGAAGGGCGATGTTGACAATGCTGCTGTCAAGCGTGGACATGAAGATGCCGATGGCAACGAGGAAAAAGATCAGCCACTTGCTGTGGAAGGGCCTTGGCGCAGAAGAAGTCTTGAGGTTGTCACTTGCCATGGCGGTGGACTGTAAGAAAACCGCGGCTGCGTGTCAATCCTTGACTGCCTTTCCCCACTTTAGATTTTTGATTTTCGTGCCGATATTATTCGAAAAATTCACAGGAAAGAAAACCATGCAGATCGTCTGCCCGACATGCAACGCGGCCTACAAAATTTCCGAAAGCAAGATTCCTGAAAAAGGCGCCAAAGCCACTTGCAAGAAATGTGGCGGCAAGATAGTGGTCAAGCCTTTGGCTTCCTCTGTCCCCACAACACCGGCCCGGCCTGTTCCTGACACGGGGCAGAGGCCTGACAATGTGTCAGAGATGGCATTGTTTTCTGACTATCCGGAACTGAGAGGCTTCAGTGCTGAGAAATTCGACTACCAAACGATCCTTGCAGCAAACAAGCAAGGTGGGTACAAAACCCGAAGAAACAACTTCAAGCTCAAAATCCTCAGTGCGGTCCATGAAACACTGGACAAGATGCTGCAACAGGGCGAAAAGGTCCTTTGTGTGGGCAAGGGCATAGCCTTCTATCCGGCCGAAATGATCTTCGGAAACGGTTATCTTACCAGAATGTACAATCATTATGCTCTGGTGGGAACAAGCAAGAGGCTCCTGTTCGTGAACATCAATGGCAGGATCAAACATGCCACCCATTATTTATTCCAGATGCCCTACGAAAACATCAAAAAGGTTAAGGGGGGCTTGTTCTCAAGAAGCTTAGCCTTGAACAGAGTCAAGGGAAAGCGTCGGGTCTTTACCGGCATCAAGGGCTACCTGTCAAAAGAACTCAAGGCTTTTGTCCAAAAGAAACTGCATGCGGCCAACGGCGCACAAGGTGTGGACAAAGAGCCGCCTGAGAGCCTGTGCCCTTCTTGTTTTGTGCCGCTTGGAAAAGGCATGGCCAAATGCCCGCAATGTAATGCTGCCTTCAAGGAACCAAAAAAGGCCTTGCTCAGGTCGCTGCTCCTTCCGGGTTGGGGAGACATGTATCTTGGACATCGGGCATTGGGCCTTGTGGAACTGGCCGGATCTGCTGCTGTGTGGTCAGCGGTCATCGCCAGCGTGTTAGGGGGGCAGACGGAAATGCTTGCTGGCGCCCTGATCATCCTGGTGTTCTACAATGGTGTGGATGCCTTGCTCACGCGCCACATGGCCAACAAAGGGTACATGTTGGCCTGAACCCGCCTGTCAGTCATCAATATTGCTCTATTTGTTGCTCAAACTTCCCCCCCTGGTCTTGAGCCCTTGCTCCACAGGCGCGAGTGAGGTTTGGGGCAGTGCGAGACATATGGAAGAGTTCACGCACATATCGCCTTTCGAAAAAAAACATGGCCTGCCTATCTCACCCGCACAGACTGCCCCCTGGTTGGCACTAATTTTTTCATTCCATTGATCTCAAAATGGTGCTATGTGGCGTATTTCTGGTTTGAGCGTTGTCTGCGACTGCGGTAGCTTCTGACAAGGTTTGGTGACAAGATTTGGCAAGGAGTCTTATATGGCAATGGACGTTTCAGAACTTACGCCGACCCTCAAAGAATACGAGGGCAAAAAAGGCATTTTGATACCCCTTCTGCAGCAAATCCAGGGGCGTTACGGTTATGTGCCCCGCGAAGCCGTGGATCTGATTGCCAGGGAGTTCGCAATACCTCCGGTTGACATCTACGGCGTGCTCACTTTTTATGCTCAGTTTTACCTGACCCCGAGGGGCAAGTACACCGTAAGGGTCTGCCAGGGTACGGCATGCTACATAATGGGCGGCAAGGAAATTCTACACCACGTCAAGGGCTCTCTCAAGGTATCAGTGGATGAGACCACCGACGACGGCCTGTTCACACTGGAGACGGTGGCCTGCCTTGGGTGCTGTGGAATGGCCCCTGTGGTTTCAATAGGAGAGAAGCTTCACGGAAAGTCCACCATCGGGAAAGCCACCGAACTTGTCGAACAATGCAGGCACAGCCAAGAAGCTGAATAGGATACACGCAGATGAGTAACAGAATACTAATATGCATGGGTTCAAGCGGCATCTCGGCCGGGGCACTGGAGGTGGCTGAGGCCTTTGACAAGGAGTTGCGGAAAAGCGGTCTCTCTGACGACTACGAGGTCATGAGGGTTGGCGACAGGGGTCTTTTCAGAGACGTGCTGGTGGACGTTGTTTCCGCAGATGGAAATCGTGTCACCTACGAGTACATCAAGCCTGAAAAGGTGCCCCAAATAGTCGAGGAACACTTCAAGGGGGGAGAGCCCGTCGAGAAGTTGCTGGCAGGAAAAGATTACGAGCAATTCTTTAAAGGCCAGATGCGAGTGGTCCTGGTAAACTGTGGTGAGATCGACCCGGAAAACATCGACCAATATATCGCCGCAGGGGGATACGAAGCACTGTCCAAGGCGCTGAAGATGACCCCTGACGAGGTTATCGAAGAGGTCAAGAACTCCGGGCTCGGCGGCCGCGGGGGCGCAGGATTCAGCACCGGCTTAAAGTGGCGGTTTGCCAGAGACGCTGCCGGCAAAGTCAAGTACGTAATCTGCAACGCAGACGAAGGCGACCCCGGTGCATTCATGGACCGCAGCGTGCTGGAGGGCGATCCGCATGCCGTTGTCGAAGGCATGTGCATCGGAGCTTATGCAATAGGTTCGGCACAGGGTTTCATATACTGCCGGGCAGAATATCCGCTTGCCATCAAACGACTGACCATCGCCATGGAGGCCGCAAAAGGCAGAGGTTTCCTTGGAAACAATATCCTGGACACTGGTTTTTCATTTGACATCAACATTGTTCAGGGCGCCGGCGCATTCGTGTGCGGCGAGGAAACCGCGCTAATGGCCTCCATCGAGGGGCTTAGGGGGTTGCCCCGTGTGCGCCCGCCATTCCCGGCACAACAAGGCCTTTATGGCGCCCCCACAAATATCAATAACGTTGAGACCTTTGCCAATATCCGGCACATAATCAACAAGGGCGCAGACTGGTACGCCTCCATCGGCACGGAAAAATCAAAGGGCACAAAGGTGTTCGCTTTAGCAGGCAAGGTAAAAAACACCGGCCTTGTGGAAGTGCCCATGGGTACCACCATTCACGATCTTATATTCGGCCCGGGCGGAGGACCTCTAAACAAGCATGCTGGTGTGAAGGCAGTGCAGATGGGCGGGCCGTCCGGCGGATGCATACCGGCAGAACTTCACGACCTGCCCATCGATTACCAGTCCATAAACCAAACCGGTGCAATCATGGGCTCTGGCGGCATAATCGTAATGGACGCCAAGACGTGCATGGTGGACGTGGCCCGCTACTTCCTCAACTTCACTGTGGATGAATCCTGCGGCCAGTGTGTGCCGTGTCGCATTGGTCTCAAGCGCATGCATGAAGTCCTGACCGAGATCACCGAGGGCCGGGGAACGCCCGAACACCTTGAGTTCCTGGGCAACATGTCTGAAACCGTGCGAAGCACTTCGCTGTGCGGTCTGGGAAACACTGCCCCCAATCCGGTACTCACCACCTTGAAATATTTTAGGACCGAGTACGATATCCACATAGAGGAGGGCGAGTGTCCGGCCCACGTGTGCACCGCGTTGCTTCATTTTGAGGTGGACGAGGAAAAATGCACAAAGTGCGGGCGCTGCGCCAAGGTGTGCCCTGTAGAGGCCATAGCCTGGAAAAAGAAGCAGTATGCAAAAATCGACAGGGAAAAATGCACTCAGTGCAAATCGTGCATCCTCAGGTGTGACTTCATGGCTATTCGATAAGAGGCTCTCTAATGGTTAGGATAAACTTAGACGGAAAAGACATTGAAGCAAGGGACGATGCCACAATACTGGAGGCCGCCCTGGAAACCGGCGCCTACATACCCAACCTGTGTTATCATCCCGACCTCAAGCCTACGGGTGCCTGCAGGCTGTGCATCGTGGAAGTGGAAGCAATGAGGGGCCTGCCCCCGGCATGCACCGTAAAGGTAAGAGACGGCATGGTAGTAAAGACCAACACCGAAAAGCTCCAGGAGCTGAGAAAAGACATCATCTGGCTCCTGCTTACCGAGTGTCCGCCAGATACTATCCGTGAAGGCACCCAGTTCAGAAAGGTCGTGGACTATATCGGCATAAAGGACGTATTGCCGGGCTTTAAGCCTGAGCGTAAATCAGTGCCCGTGCAGGAGGACGACCCTCTCTTTGTAAGAGATCTCGATCTGTGCATCCTGTGCGGCCGCTGCTACCGGGCTTGTAAGGAGATCCGCGGGGTCAGCGCCCTGGGTGTGGTAAACCGCGGATTTAAGAGCTACATCTCATCCAGCTACGACCAGCCCATGCGCGATACCGAGTGTCGCTTTTGCGGCGCGTGCGTTGAGGTATGTCCCACGGGCGCGCTGCGCGAAAAGAAGGAATTTTCCGAGCCAGACCGAGAAAGAGCGCTTGTTCCTTGCGTCAACGCTTGCCCTGCCGGCATCGACATCCCCCAGTACGTGAGCCTGATAGCCGAAAAGAAGTACCAGGACGCAATAGCGGTAATCAGAGAGAAAGTGCCCTTTCCCCTTTCGCTGGGCCGCGTATGCCCCCACCCGTGCGAGGAGGCGTGCCGAAGGTACGACGTCAACGAGCCCGTCTGCATCAGAGACCTTAAGCGATACGTTGCCGACATGGACGCCGGCGAGTGGAAAGACAAGATCACGATCGCGCCGGATACCGGAAAAAAAGTTGCAATGGTGGGCGCAGGCCCTGCAGGCCTCACTGCAGCGTGGTTTCTGCGAAAGAAAGGACACAAGGTCATTGTCTACGATGCCTGGCCAAAGCCGGGCGGCATGATGCGCGGCGGCATACCCCAGTACCGTCTGCCAGATGAAACACTGGACCGCGAAATCAAGATGATCGAAGAAATCGGGGTCCAGATAAAGTGCAACACCAAAATTGAATCCGTGGACAAGCTTTTTGAGGAGGGCGTTGACGCCGTGTTTCTGGCAATCGGGGCTTGCAAGGGTATGAAGATGGGTATTGCCGGCGAGGACAGCCCTCGAGTACTGGATGGCATCCGTGTACTTCACGACATGAACTTCGGCAAAAAACTCGACCTTGGCAGCTCCGTGGCGGTGGTTGGCGGAGGCAACGTGGCTGTTGATGTAGCCCGGAGTGCGCTTCGCATCGGGGTAAATAACGTAACAATACTTTACCGCCGCACCCGAGATGAAATGCCGGCGTTTGAAGAGGAAATCAATTTTGCCGAAGAAGAAGGTGTAAAATTGCAGTACCTGGCCGCTCCCGTGAAGGTGGATGCAAAACAAGACAAGGTGTTGGTGGAATGCATCCGCATGAAACTGGGTGAGCCGGACGCGAGCGGCCGCAGAAGACCCGTTCCGATCGAGGGCTCTGAGTTCACCATGGAACTCGATTACTTGATTACTGCCATAGGTCAGCGACCGGACGTGCTGGATGGTTTTTCTGTTCAAACCGACAAACGCGGACGCATAGTGGCTGATAGTCAAAGCCTTTCGTGCACCCGCGACGGCGTATTTTCGGGCGGAGATGTCGTAACCGGCCCGGCCACGGTCATCGGAGCCATACAGCAGGGCCGCATGGCCGCTATGAGCATAGACAAATACCTCGGCGGCGACGGGAAGATAGTCGAACGAGTGGTAGAGATCGAAGCGCCGAATCCCTTCCTGGGCTGCATCGATGGCTTCGCAAGGCTGTACAGGGCAAAGACGCCTGCAATTGCTGTCACCGAACGCCTGAAGCCCGATTTTCCAGAAGTTGAGCGAACCTTTGCCGAAGAAACAGCCTTCTCAGAGGCCGGCAGGTGTCTTCGCTGTCCCCTCAGACTCACCATATCAAAGGCCCCGGAGCCGCCCGTAAACGCAAAACAGCGTTAAGCAAAGATCTCTGAAAGTAACGGTGGATTTTGTCCCGAGGCAAGGCCGCACAAGGGTTTTCGCCGCAGTCCCGACTTAGTCGGGATACGTCGAGGACGCAAACTCGTGGAGAACGCCTCATCGGACCAAAATATGTCATTTATGGATGGACACTAGGTAGGAATTAGCTAAACACGCTTGACTGCAAATACCACACCACCAGATGAGGATAAGCATTGCCTCTATCCCTTTTCGTCAAGTTTGTCAAGGGCTTTTTGAGGCAATTTCTCCTTGACATTCCCGCGTTATTGTCATATAAGGCCAGCGAATCTTTACTCTTTCCCCAACTTGCGCCATGGTATCGTTCTATGCGCCTTGCGAAAGAAGGACTGTCATGTTGTGTAGAGCTGGAGTTGAATCTTTTGAAACGTTCGCTCAGGCCCAACTTCTTCACAACATTCGCACACCAAGTAGTCTTTTGGCTCCTCAAGAATCCAGGCTCGGCCTGGCCCAGCGAAAGGAACGTGAGAGAAAATGACCTCAAAGAATGAACAAGTGTTGGCGTTTGTCCTTGCGGGAGTCTTGCTGGTTGTGGGCGTTGTCTGTTACGCAGCATTGCCTGAGAAGACGCCTGATGAACCTGTCAGGCTAATGTTCAAGACAACTGCAGGAAAAATCCTGTTTGACCACAAGACCCACTCGGCCGACACAGGCTATGAAATTGCCTGCGACGATTGCCATCACGAAGAACAGGAAGGGTCCAGTTCGTGCAGCGGCGAAGATTGCCATGGCCCGGACAGCGACCCCAAAAGGGGCGATGCCCTGCACACCAACTGCAAAGGCTGCCACGAAGACGGCGGGGCAGGTCCGGTTGACTGCTCTGCGTGTCATGTCATGTAGCCTGCTGCTTATGGGATCTTAAGACAAAGGATCGAGCTATGATAAAGAGACCGTTCTTGGGTTTGGTAAAACCGAGGCTGCAATACAACCTTTCTCCAAATCCGCCCCAGGACCTTGCAGTGCCGAAGAAGGTGGCCCTGCTGCTGAAGGGTTCGCAAAACGGGGGTGGCAGTACGATAAAGGTCGGCGATGCAGTAAAGACCGGCCAAAGGATTTGCCTGTCTGCCCAAAGTGAGCACTATGTAATCTCGTCGGTGACAGGTACCATATCTGCTATGGAACCATATGTGGGTACCTTTGGCCAGGCATGTACTGCCATCACGATCGATGCCAGTGCTCAAGACGACTGGGATGATGAATTCAAGAATGAGCAGGGCCTTGATCGGGCCATCAAGTTCTTTGAATACGCGCCCGGCAACCCTTCCTTCAAGGCCTTTGCCGAATCCGCAAAAACCATACGAACCCTTGTCATCAACGGAATGGATCAAGATTTGCTCCTGACAGCCAATCAATTTGTTGTGCAAAGTGAGGCCGCGGCCATCAAAAGCGGTGTTGAAGCGCTCAAAAAGTGGACTGGTGTGGACCGTGTTGTGATCACGGTGCCTGAGAACCTGGTTCAGCAAGCCAATACCACGGGCGCTGAAGTAAAGAGAGTGGGCACTACGTACCCCGACAGCCTCCCTAACATGATCATGAAAGATGTCCTTGGCCAGGTGATCTCGGCTGACCAGACACTTGAGGACGCAGGTGTTGTCTTGGTTACTGCAGAGGCAGTGGCAGCATTGGGAACCGCCCTTGATACCGGACAGATCCGCCCGACCAAGATCGTCACCGTGGTGGGAAAAGACGGCAGTATTTCAAATGTCAGGGCCAGAATCGGAACCCCACTAAAGGAAGTGCTCCAAGCCTGCAATATATCTGTAACTGAGCGGGATCGTCTCATCCTTGGGGGGCCCATGAGGGGTCTGGCAACCTATTCCGAAGACTTGCCACTGGAGCCCGACACAGATGGCATTGTGGTCCAAGGCGAGGCAGACAGCGCCCAAGTGACAGACTGCCCTTGCATCAACTGCGGGGAATGCGTGAGGATCTGCCCGGTGAAAATTCCGGTCAACATGCTGGTTCGGTTCTTAGAAGCCGGCCTCTATGAAGATGCCAGGACCATGTACGACATGGATTGTTGCATTGAGTGCGGATTGTGTTCGTACGTGTGTATATCAAGGATTCCAATATTTCATTATATCAAGACAGGAAAATACGAACTGAGTCTATTTGAATCTCTGGAGGCAGCCAATGAGTAGTGGAAAAAAGCTCATAGTCCCTCACGCCCTATTTCCGTGGAGACCTGCGCAAGAGGCGGGCAAGCCGCCTGAAAAGAAACTCGTCGTTTCTCATGCCCCCCACTGGCATGATGGAACCAAGATATCGACGAAACACTATCATATAATGCTCGCTGCCCTTCCGGCCACATTGATGGGCATCAGCCAGTATGGCGCACCGGCCCTCGGGATGATTTCCTTTTCCATTGCTTGTGCCATGATCTGGGAACTCATCATGAACCTTGCCATGAAAAAGCCCATTTCCATTGGGGACGCCAGTGCTGCGGCAACCGGGCTTTTGCTCGGCATGCTCCTGCCGGCCACTGCCCCGTGGTGGGTTATTGTGTTGGGGACCTTTATTGCCATCGTGGTGGGCAAACAGATATTTGGAGGAATAGGGTTTAATCCCTTGAACCCGCCTTTGCTCGCCTTGGCCACGCTTGTAATTTCGTTTAAAGGGGTCTTTGATTTTAACGAAGCCCTTCGCAACTATGACTTTGGGTTTGCCATGACTTACCCCTTGGCCCAGGCAAAGTATTTCGGCGCAGCCGCCATTGACAACTTCAGCTTGGGTGCTCTGCTTATGGGCAAACAATCAGGAGCTGTCGGATCTACCTTTGGCCTGGGACTCATCGCTGGGGGTCTCTACCTCATATTGAAGGGATATATCCGATGGGAGATCTCGGTTTCCTTTTTGGCAGGGGTGTTTGTGACGGCACTGCTATTTAACCTGTCGGATTCGGCCAAATATGCGGGTCCATTCTTTCACCTGTTTACCGGTTATACGTTAATTGCAGCCTTCTTCCTTCTTCCGGAGGACTCTTCTTCGCCGGCAAACTTGGTCCCCATGCTTATTTTTGGGGCCTGCGCCGGGCTCTTGACCGTGCTTATCAGAAATATCGGGGCTTACGTGGATGGCGTTGCCTTTTCCATCCTTCTTATGAATCTTGCTAACCCCCTTCTAGATAAGATCAGACCTAAAGCGATTGGAAAGGTGGTAGAAAATGCGTGATGTCATCAGGATGATCGTGGTCCTTGCCGTTCTGGGTGCTTTTTCCGGAGGCGGGTTGGCACTCGTCAAGAAGAGCACCGCAGAGAAAATCGAATATCAGGAACTCAAGTTTGTCAAGGGACCTGCCATTAGGGAGATCATGGCGGGTTGCAGCAATGATCCGATCATCGACCGCATCAAGATCAAAGACGGCGAGATAGACAGAAACTTCTATGTGGGTGTGTTCGATGGTAAGCCTAACATCGTGGCCTATGAGACCTTTGGCAAGGGATTTGGCGGCCCCATAGGTATCATGGTGGGGATTAACCTTGAGACGGACGAATTGCGGGCCATAGGAGTCACCACCCACTCTGAAACGCCGGGATTGGGGTCCAGGGCCAAGACAGAGGAATCCTTTAGGGGTGGCTTCAAGGGCCTTTCGATCACTAAACCTGTCAAGTTGAAGACCGACGGCGGGGTCATAGATGCCATCAGCGGTGCTACTGTCACATCAAAGGGTGTTTGTGCTGCTGTTACGGCAAGCTTCGAATTCTATAGCAACTTGAAGCCGCAAATCATTGAAAAGGCCTCGGCCTTTGCGAAATAGGGAGAAAAGCAAATGAGTGAAACCAGCCTTGTCCAAGACTTTACTAAGGGACTTTGGGAAGAGATTCCGCCATTTCGACTTGTGTTGGGTCTGTGTCCCACGTTGGCGGTGACAAAGGCCTTGGACACCGGAATTGGGATGGGCCTTGCTCTCACCTTTGTGTTGGTGTGCTCTAACGTTTTGGTTTCCAGCTGTCGCAAGATCATACCGAGCAAAGTGAGGGTGCCCTGTTTCATTATCATCATTGCAACGTTTGTTGTAATAGTGGAGCTTGCGATGCAGGCCTATACCTATCCCCTCTTTCTCAAGCTCGGTATCTTCATCCCCTTGATCGTGGTGAACTGTATTGTCTTGGGCCGTGCCGAGGCCTTTGCATTCAAAAACGGCATTGGCCGCTCTATTCTTGATGGCCTTGGTATGGGTATAGGATTTACCATATCTCTTGCGGTCTTAGGGTCGATCCGAGAGATTCTTGGTGCAGGCACATTGATGGGAAAGGCGATTTTCGGCGCATCGTTTCAACCTTTTACCTTCATGGTTGAAGCACCCGGCGCCTTTGTCTGCTTGGGCCTGTTGCTTGGAATCATGAATCTGGCTGGAAAGAAGTAAAAACATAAAGGAGAAATTGAGATGTTAGAACTTGCTATAGGCGCTATCCTTGTCAACAACATCTTGCTTATCCAATACCTGGGCAACTGTCCCTTCCTGGGCACGTCCAAAAGGATGGACACAGCGGTCGGCATGGCCATGGCCGTGGTCTTTGTCCTTGCCATGGCAGGTATCGTAACGTGGATTGTATACCAGGTTTTCTTGGAGCCATTCGGCCTTGAGTACATCCGAACCCTAGTATTTATTCTGGTAATCGCAGCTCTCGTCCAGTTTGTGGAACTCTTTCTCAAAAAAAGCATCCCCGCCCTATATGCGGGCCTAGGCATCTTTCTCCCGCTGATTACGACAAACTGTGCAGTTTTTGGGGTGTGCATAATCAATATAGATGAAGAATATGGCTTTTTGGAGATGCTGGTTTCTTCTTTGGCATACTCTGCGGGTTTTGGCCTGGCGCTCATTCTCTTTGCCGCCATTCGCGAGCGGATCATCATAGGCAGGGTTCCCACACCGATGCAGGATACGGCCATTGGCCTGGTCACGGCAGGATTCATGTCTCTTTCCTTTCTCGGCTTCAAAGGGATGATTTGAGTGCAGCTCATTATTAACGCTTAGCGCAAATGAGGTAGAAAATGATAGAAGCAATGCTCGGACCTCTGTTTCTCATGACTGGGTTGGCGGCCGTCGCTGGAACGCTGCTGGGGATCGCCTCTAAAGTATTCTATGTGTGGGAGGACCCGCGCATTGCAGAGGTGGAAGATTGCATGGCCGGTGCCAACTGCGGGGGGTGCGGATACACCGGATGTGGTGCCTGTGCAGCAGCCATAGTATCTGGTGAGGCCCTTGTGAATGCCTGTGTCGTAGGAGGGGCAGCCTCTGCAACAAAGGCTGCTGCAGTGATGGGTATGGAAGTTGGAGCAGCAGAGGCGCTCACATCGGAAAACACCTGCAAAGGGGGCTTTAGGGCGCCTGAGAAATACTATTACGAAGGCATTCAAGACTGCAGGGCGGCTGCCCTGCTTTATGCAGGAGCCAAGCAATGCGGTGTCGGCTGTCTTGGTTTTGGCAGCTGTGTCAAGGCATGCCAATTTGATGCCCTTGAAATTGGGCCTGAAGGTTTTCCTGTGGTAAACTTGGACAATTGCGTGGGCTGCGGCGCCTGCGAAAATGTCTGTCCCAAGGGGATCATGCAGGTACGAACTCCTTCGGAGCGGATTCTTCATGTGCACGAAATCACAGATCGCCTGGCCCCGTGCCGTCAGACGTGTCCTGCTGAGATCAACATCCCAAAATATATCCACCACATAAGAAGCGGAGAATACGACAAGGCCTACCTTACGATTATGGAACGTAACCCACTGCCCCTTTCCACTGGTCGAGTATGTCCCCACCCATGCGAAGACGCCTGCCGCAGGGCATTGGGTGATGAGGAGCCAGTTTCAATCAACCAATTGAAACGCTTCTGCTCTGACTGGGTGATGAATGAGAACGTGTCGGTTAAGATCCCCGTGGCCCCGGATACAGGATACAAGGTGGCCATTGTGGGTGGTGGGCCTAGCGGTTTGGCCGCTGCCTTTTACTTGAGACGCCTTGGCCACAAGGTAAAGATTTTCGAATGGATGCCCAAACTGGGAGGCATGATATATTATGGTATTCCCGAATACCGTCTTCCCAAAGAGATCCTTGGAAAAGACATTGACCGGATTCTTGATCTCGGCGGTATCGAAGTGAAGACCGGGGTGAAGTTTGGCGTTGATTTTGATCTTGAGTCCCTTGTGGGCGGTGGGTTTGACGCGGTTGTCATGACCATTGGGGCCATGAATCACGCCTCTGCCAGGATACCTGATGAAGATAAGGTCAACGGGGTCATCCCGGCCACTGTCTTTCTTAGAAAACAAGGCTTGGGAGACCCGTATCCGGTAGGAAAAAAGGTTGGGGTCATAGGCGGCGGCAATGTCGCCATGGATTGTTTGAGATCCAGCGTTCGCCTGGGCGCTGAGAAAGTATATTGTCTCTATCGACGGACAATCAAGGAGATGCCTGCCAATGTAGTGGAAATAGAGGCCTGTCAGCACGAGGGAATCGAATTCATTGAGTTATGTTCGCCCACCAAATTCATTGCCGATGATGAGGGAAACCTCACGGGTATTGAATATCTGAAAAATGAGCTTGGAGAGCCCGATGCCAGCGGCCGACGAAGTCCTGTGGCCATCAAGGGGTCCGAGACCGTGATAGAGATCGACAACTTCATCCTGGCCATCGGCCAGTCCACGGATTCTGCCTTTGCCGATAAAGAAGACACTGCAGTATCAAGGCTTGAAACCTTTAGGGGGTCGGTTGTGGTGAATGCCGACACCCAACAAGCAGCTATCCCTTATGTGTTTTCAAGCGGCGACTGTGCAGGACCGCCGGGGCTTTTGGTTTCGGCTGTGGGAGCAGGAAGACGGGCTGCGCGTGGTATCCATAAGTATCTTATGGGAGAAGACATGGCATTTGCCGAGACCAGGCTTCGGGTGGATGCAAGGAAAATGAGAGGCCACATACCCGGTACCATCTTCAATAGTGTTGAAGGAGTACAGAAAAAGGGCCGCATTGGTCAACCCGAGCTTGAACCGGGTTCTTACGAAAGGCAGCATACTTATGCCGAGGTGGACCTGACAGTTACAGAAGAAGAAGCTCTGAAAGAGGCTGGCCGCTGCATGCGGTGTTGTCTGACGTGCTATGACAGAGATAGTTCCCACGCATAAACGGCCCTTTTGTCCCAATACTGATGCAGCAAATCCCGACACGGCTGGATTTGCGAAGCCGTTCAAAATGACCCTCGATTTTTTTTGTTATGAGCAAGGAAGAACAATCTGATAGGTCCAAAGAAGTTGGTGAGGTGGGTGACGATGCTACCCCGAAGCACGTTGTGATTCTGGGAGTTGGCAACCTGCTGTTGTCTGATGAAGGTGTGGGTGTCCATGTGGCCAACAAGTTCAAGGAGATGGATTTACCTGCTGGAGTGGAAGTGATTGAAGGGGGCACAGACGGTTTTCGATTGATGAATGTGATAACGGGTGCGGATCGGCTTATTGTTGTTGATGCGGTAAAGGGCGGAAGCCCTCCTGGTTCGATTTACAGATTTGATATTGACGATGCGAGCTCGTTTCCTGATGCCTACAAGACTTCGGTTCACCAGATTGGGATTTTGGAAGTGGTACATCTTTCAGAGCTTGTTGGCCAAACCCCTGAGACCACAATAATTGGCATAGAGCCCAAGTCCCTTGAGATGGGAATGGAACTTTCCCCCGAGATCCAGGAGAAGTTGCCCAAGGTTATGGATTTGGTCCTGGAAGAGGCCAAACGCCCCTGCCGGAAAAAGGGCTGAGCGTTTGAGCTAGCCCGCCAAGTGTGAATCCCAATCTCAAGTTTCGCACCCCCGAAAGCTTGCAATCCTTGAAGTTGTATGCAATCCTTTTTTCATGATTACTTATCATAAGCTGTTTCTTGGGTCAGAATGCAACAACGATTGCGAGGGGTGTCCTGTTAAAGACGAAGAAGGGACCATCAGCGTCCATACGCTGATGGATCAGGTAGACTCCCTGGCTGATCCTGAAAACCTGGAGATATGTGGCGGGGAACCGACGCTTCACAGGGACCTGCTTTCCTTGATTGCCCATGCTTGCAGCCGGGGAGCAAGGCGGATCAAACTTGTCACAAACGGGCGAAGATTGGCTGAGTGGGATCTGGTTACCAGCTTGGTGGAGCAAGGCTGCAGACTCTTTGAGGTAAAAATTTTCGGCTCAAACCCTGATACCCATGAGACTGTCACTGACAGGAGAGGAAGCTTTGACGAAACGCTCCAAGGGCTCCAAAACCTCGCATCTCTGTGCAACTCGGAAGACTACGCAGATGCTACTTACCTGGAAGCGCGTGTGGCCGTAACCAGAGCAAGTCTTGAGGATCTGATCCCGATGATCACCTTGCTGGTACCGTTTGGTGTACAACGTATCATCCTGGCCCGACAAGGGGTAGATTTTTCCATGAGCGAGTCAGCCCGGATAGTAGCCAATGCAATGAGGGTGTCAGCACTTAATCGTGTTTGGTCTGTGTCAGAGGGCTTTGCCCCATGCTTGATGAATGGATGTGAAATGCATATTGCTGAATTGCTTCGGCCTGTCACCTCAAAAGAGGAAAAACCCAGAGAATGCCGTGGCTGCGCATATGAAGACATGTGTGCCGGTCCCCCCGAAGAATATGCCCTCAAACAGGGGTTGCGAGAGTTTCGGCCTGTTTCTTCTTCGCCTTATGCTGACGACTTGAAGCAATTGCTTGATATGAGGTCCTTTCATGCCCAAGAATAAGAGCCGAATCCTGCTGATTTCTTTCAACGTGGCTGGCCACGATTCGTTAGCTCTGGGCTATGTCAAGGCCTTTGCGATGAAAGACCCCACAGTTTCCCGCAGGACAGACATAGAGATCTTGGCCTTTAGCAATGAGCAGGGCGATGTTCGTCAGGCCCTTTACTACATCTCTGAGTTCAAGCCGCATTTGATCGGTTTCTCCTGCTACTGCTGGAGCATGGGAAATATCTTGGAGTTGGCCCGTTCTGTAAGACAAATTATGCCTGAGGTCATATTGGTTGCGGGCGGGCCAGAGGCAGGTCCCATCGCAGATCAGTACCTTGACGAGAACCCGGCCTTGGACGTGATCGTGCACGACGAAGGAGAAGCAGTATTTCTGGATCTAGTTCGTCACTACTTCGCCAAAAAAGGCCGACTCGAAGATATTGCCGGCATCTCCTTCCGCAGGCGCAAAGAGGTGGTCAGAAACAAAGATCGTCCCCCTATTGAAGACCTTGACGAGATTCCGTCCCCATATCTTACCGGGGTTTTGACGCCCAGAGACGGTGTTACCTATCTGCAGACTTTTCGGGGGTGTCCCTTCCGGTGTGGTTTCTGCTATGAGGCTGGGCGCCACAGGCAGCTTCGTTTTTTCTCATATGATCGTATCGAGGCAGAAATCGAGCTTGTCATGGGAGATCCCAACATAGGAAGCTTTCATTTTGTTGACTCTGTCTTTAACCTGAACCCCAAACACCTGCGCAAACTTGCCGACGTTCTTGGCCGTTCCAACCGATACAACACCCGGCTGAGGACCATTGAAGTGGTCACAGAACACGTGAACAAGGAAACAGTCGACTGCCTGCTCCAGGCAGGTGTTCAGAGTGTTGAAACAGGACCTCAAACCGCCATACAAGAAACACAGAAGCGCATAGGCCGGCAATTCGACCCTGAAAAATTTTCGCGCGGAGTCCGCTTGATGCAAGAGGCCGGCATTGAAGTGTGGTGCGATCTTATTATCGGACTGCCAGGAGACAGCTTCTTTCGCTGTGCTTGCTCCCTTGCCTACACCATGGGTCTAAAGCCTGCCAACATAGTCATGAGCATCCTACACGTCCTGCCAGGCACCCCGCTCTTTGAGGAGGCTGAGCGTTTTGGTCTGGCGTTCGATCCCCACCCACCCCACTATGTTTTGGGCAGTGACACCTTCCCCTTTGAACAGATCTACAAGGCAGTACTCTTTTCCTCCGCCGCAGCCAAAGAATATAACGTGGCCCTGCGGAAATAATATCCCACATCCCCTGTGCACACGTAAGCGAAAACTCCTGAACAATAAAGCGTTTTTTGGCTAATGGCCTGTCAATGTTTTGTACGCAAGATCGTCAGTTTTTTGACGTATTGACAGGCAGTTGACGCTATTTTTTTAAATAACCGCAAGTTGTACCGCCCAAGTTCTTTGGCGCCATATTTGCGATGTGCAGTGGATGTTAAAGGATTTCCCAATAATTGCGATAAGAAAGGACAACTTAACAGTTTTTCAAATCTAGCTTTGAAAGGTGGTGGTGCAAGGCCGGGCTGGGACAACAACATTTACTCATCACAATATGAGATGAAAGGAGGTTTCAAAGTGAACAAACTATTCGCTGACATATCTCGCCGGGACTTTATGAAGTACTGCGCGGGAACAGCAGCAGCCCTGGGGCTTTCAGAGGTGGAGTTCATTTCCAAAGTCTCTGAAGCCATGGCATCCGGCAGCGCCAAACCCCCGGTTGTGTGGCTTGAAGGCCAGGACTGTGCAGGCTGCACCATATCATTTGTCGGTGCATTGAACCCGCCTGTGGCTTCCCTGATCCTGGACAAGCTATCTATCCGGTATCATGAAACGATCATGGCGGCCGCCGGGCATTTGGCCGAAGCAGCCTACAAGGAAACTGTCAAGGCAGGAGGGTATGTCCTGGTGGTAGAAGGGTCAATCCCAACTGCCGATGACCGTTTTTGCATGGTGGGCGGTCGTCCCTTCAGGGAGACGGTTGAAGAAGCAGCCCGTAGCGCTGCCGCCATTATTGCGGTTGGCGCCTGTGCATCCTATGGTGGCATTCCAGCAGCCGGACCCACAGGGGCTGTAGGTGTGAACAAAATCGTAAAGAACAAGCCCATCATTAACCTTCCCACGTGCCCGGTACATGTGGACCACCTGGTTGGAACCGTGCTGTATTTCCTCACGACCGGCGCGGCGCCCCCTCTGGACAAACAGGGCCGGCCAAGTATGTATTTTGGAGAATTAATCCACGATAATTGCAGGCGACGATACTACTTTGACAACGACATGTTCTTGGCCGACTGGAACGATCCTGATCAGAGGAATTGGTGCCTGTACGAAAAGGGTTGCAAAGGACCGGACACATACGCGGACTGCGCTGTACGTCGTTGGAACGAAGGGCAAAACTTCTGCATCGACTCTGGCGCCGGTTGCCAGGGGTGTGCGGAACCTGGGTTCTATGGAGAAATGGCGCCTTTGTACACGGCTGAAAGCGAACGCTCCCGTGACATCATGGCCCGAAAGAAGGCTGGCTTGATCCCGCCGCTAAAAGAAAAGGTATGAAAGGAGGTGGTAAGAGATGGGAAAAAAGATAACTATTGATCCGGTTACCAGGATTGAAGGACACCTCAGCATAGAGGTTGAGGTCGAAAACGGCAAAGTAAAAGACGCCTGGAGCAGCGGAACCATGGCCCGTGGGTTTGAGGCCCTTTTGCAGGGCAAGGACCCCAGGGACGCACCCTTTATCACTAGCCGATTCTGTGGGGTGTGTTACAGCGTCCATCAGATGGCGGGCGTCAGAGCCCTGGATGACGCTTTCGGGGCTGAGGTGCCCTGGGGCGGAACGTTGCTGAGGAACCTGGCCATGGGCGCGGAATACATCTACGACCATGTGCTGCATTTTTACCACCTCACCGCCCTTGACTACATCGATATCATGGCTGTAGCCGAGTACAAGGGCAAGGACAAGGCCCTTATCGCCGTAAAGGACAAAATAGTAGGTCTGGTCCGGGCAGGGGATACGTTCCCGCTCACACCCCGGTACAAACCGGATGAGTACTGCGTGAAAGACCCGGACATTGTCATCTCCGCTGTCAAGCACTACCTGGATGCCCTGAGCATGCAGGCAAAGGCTCGAAACATGGGGGCGATCTTCGGAGGCAGGCAGCCACACTACCAGAGCCTTGTCGTGGGAGGCTGTACACAGTACCCGGACATTAACATGATAGCCAAATTCCGCACCATGATGGACGAACAGGCCAAGTTCGTAAATGAAGTCTATATCCCCGACGTCCTTGCCTTCGGCACTGGGCCGCTGTTCCCGCTGGCCAAGATGGGTCTTGGCGGGGGTCATTACAACTACATGTCATACGGTGCCTTTGAGATGGACAAGGACGGCAAAAACCTGCTCTTCCCGCCAGGCGTAATCAAGGGCATGGATCCGGCCAGGATCAAGGTTTCCACCTTCAACCCCAAAAAGATCACCGAGTCAGTAAAATATGGCTGGTATGAGGCAGACAGACCCAGGCACCCCTACAAGGGAAAACAGGTCTTTGACCTTGACAAAAAAGACGCATATACGTTTGTGAAGGCACCTCGCTATCAGGGCAAGCCCATGGAAGTGGGACCACTCGCCAGGATGCTCATTGCCAAGAATCCCGACATGCTGGGTCTGGTGAAAAAGGGAGTAAAACCCGGTGTGGTAGCCCGTCACGCAGCCCGTGCCATAGAGACCAAACTGGTCGTGGATGCCTGCTACGCGTGGTGCGATGAGTTGCTTTCGGAAATGACCAAGCCGGGATTCAAGATCCATGACACGGCCCACTGGGATCCCCCCACAAAAGGCGAAGGCGTAGGGTTCTTTGAAGCGCCGCGTGGCGCCCTGGGTCACTGGATCAAAATCAAGGACAAGAAGATTGCCAATTATCAGTGCGTGGTTCCATCCACGTGGAACGCATCACCCAGGTGCGAGAAAAAGCATCGCGGGCCATATGAACAAGCACTTGTCGGCGCACCCGTTCCTGACACCGACAACCCGATCAATGTGGTACGCATCATCCGCTCCTTTGATCCGTGCCTGGCCTGCGCCATTCACCTGATCGATCCCAAGACCAACCAGGTCAAGAAGTTCCTTGTGGAGTGATCGCAGCAAAGAAAATGGATGTTCCCGTCTAAGACAGAGTCGGGGGGCAGCAATGCCCCCCAGACTCTCTCCCAAGTGCACGTGCCCTAAGAGCTTGCTATGACCGATCAGTCGTGAGCGTCACTTCCTTCAGTGATTCGATCACCGATGCCATGTCCTCGGGCAACGGGGATTCAAAGCCCATGGATTCACCGGTGCGGGGGTGTTCGAACCTGAGTCTCCAGGCATGAAGCATCTGCCGTGGCACAGATTTGAGAATATCCCTTATCTCCTGGGAAACAAGATCCTTCCATTTCTTCTTGCCCCCATATTTGGCATCTCCCACAACAGGATGTCCTGTGGCTGAAAAGTGAACACGGACCTGATGAGTTCTTCCGGTCTTCAACTCGACTTCCAGCAGGGTCGCTCCGAAAAATGTCTCTTTGACCTTCCACCTGGTCTCGGTGGGCCGGCTCCGGCGACTCTTGGTGGACATCTTTTTTCTATCTGTTGGGTGCCGACCTATCGGCAGACGAATAACGCCTGTGGATTCCTTCATGGCTCCGCATACCAGCGCCTGGTATTGTTTCTGCACCTGGCGCTTTTTGAACTGGAGGCTGAGGCCGGCGTGGGCCATGTCATTTTTCGCAGCGACCATGGTGCCGGAGGTGTCCTTGTCAAGACGGTGAACGATGCCTGGCCTGAGTTCACCTCCTATGCCTTTGAGGTCCTGGCAATGATACAGCAGTCCATTCACAAGCGTCCCGCGCTTGTGACCTGGGGCAGGGTGCACCACAAGGCCGGACGGCTTGTTCAAGACTATCAGATCAGCATCTTCATAAATGACGGAAAGGGGGATCGGCTCGGGCTTGCACGTGATGGGTTGCGGTGGAGGGATGTCAGCCCGGATGACGTCTCCGCATCTGGTGACGTAACCGGACTTCTTGGCCAGGCCGTTGACCGTGACGTGGCCGGCCCGAATCAACCGACCTGCATAGGAGCGGGACAGGGCGGAAAACCGTGTCGCTATGACCGTATCGAGCCGACGACGTTCTTCTGATTCGGTCGCCGTGAAAGTAAGGACTGGCACCCGCCCCTATTGTTCCGGGTTAAATATAGCTCTGATATCCGACAGGATGGCACGCTCGTCTGTATTCTTGGCTATTGAAAGCTCTTTGAGCAAAAGGCCCTTGGCGGTGTCCAGCATCTTACGTTCCCCAAAAGAGAGCTCTTTTTCCACCCTGAGCAGATACAGGTCCCGGAGCACTTCAGCCACGTCGTACACCGAACCCGTTTTTATCTTTTCCATGTATTCACGGTATCGCCGATTCCAGGTCTGATTATCCGCGGGTATGTCTCGCTTTTTCATGATATCATAGACTTTTTTCACTTCATCGATATCGATGATATCCCGCAGCCCCACAGACTCGACATTATCCACAGGGATCATGATGATCATATTGTTCTCAAGAATCTTCATGATATAGAAACTCTGCTTTTCCCCTGAAATTTCCCGTGTCTCGATGGACTCGATGCGCCCTACACCATGGGCCGGATATACTGTAAGATCCCCAATCTTAAACATGCCTTTGACTCCCCTATGTGAACAGTTAGCACAATCTTAATTTGTCTGAATGTTTATATATCACTTTCTCGGGGCACAATCAACCGAAAACAACGCATTTGTGGGCTTATCTTCGCGCCAAACCCCTCCACGCAGCATTTCAGCAGGTGGCACAGCCACCAAACCTTTGACCGACGCGCTCCCTGCACGCCTTATCCAAAAAAACGAAGAGGAAAAGCCGCCCTGCCGGGCGCACCAAAAAAAAGGATTGGTGCAATCCTCACACCAATCCTTTTATCTTGTCGAATCTGTCGTGCTGTTCTTAGATCAGGAACGGCACCATCAGAAGGGCTACCACATTGAGAATCTTGATCATCGGGTTAATAGCGGGCCCTGCTGTGTCTTTGTACGGGTCACCCACAGTGTCGCCTGTGATAGCAGCCTTGTGGGGTTCGCTTCCCTTACCGCCATAATGGCCATCCTCGATGTACTTTTTGGCATTGTCCCAGGCTGCGCCCCCTGTGGTCATGGAGATCGCCACAAACACCCCTGTGATGATACTTCCGATCAGCACTGCGCCGAGGGCAATCGGGCCAAGTAAGAACCCGACAAGAATCGGCACAACCACCGGGATAAGGGCCGGCACAATCATCTCCTTAAGGGCAAAGCGCGTCACAATATCCACGCAAGCGGCATAATCCGGCTTTGCAGTACCTTCCATGATCCCCGGGATTTCCCGGAATTGCCGTCTGACCTCTTCGACGACCTTGCCGCCGGCTTTTCCCACCGCCTTCATGGCGATAGAGGCAAAGAGGTAGGGCAGGAGCCCGCCGATAAAAAGGCCGATGATGACATCCACGTTGCCAAGATCAAAGGTCAATAACGTGCCCTCGGGGGAGAGATCCTTGAGATCCTGGATATAAGCGGCAAAGAGCACCAGGGCTGCCAGGGCTGCTGAACCGATGGCATACCCCTTGGTGACGGCCTTGGTGGTGTTGCCAACGGCGTCCAGGGGATCGGTGACCGCGCGGACACTTTCATCCATGTTCGCCATCTCAGCGATACCACCGGCATTGTCGGTGATCGGGCCGTAGGCATCGATGGCGATGACCATACCGGTCATCGACAGCATGCTCATGGCTGCCAAGGCGATTCCAAAAAGGTCTGCCAAATGAAAAGAGGCATAGATGGAAGCACAAATCAGAAGGACCGGGATGGCTGTGGACTGCATGCTAACGGCAAGGCCTGCAATGATGTTCGTGCCATGGCCTGTGGTAGAGGCCTCGGCGATAGCCTTCACCGGACCTCGGACCCCTGTATAGTATTCGGTCACGATGACTATGCCCACGGTCAGTACCAGACCGATCAGTGTGCAGAGATAAAGGTTCATGATGGGAATTTCCAAGCCCCCCAGCATCGCCTTGGTTGCAGGGTAAAACACGACGCCAGAGATAATGGCTGCGCCAAACATCCCCTTGTAAAGGGCACCCATGATGTAATCACCGGCGCCGAGCTTCACAAAGAAGCTTGCAACGATGGACGCTATAATTGAGACGGCGCCAAGAACGAGCGGGAAGGTCACTACATTGTGGTAAACTTCCGCCCCAACCTTGGCCTCAGGGAAAAGCAGGTGGGCCAGCAGCATTGCAGCCACGGCTGTGACCGCATACGTCTCAAAGAGGTCTGCGGCCATACCTGCACAGTCGCCCACATTGTCGCCGACGTTGTCGGCAATGGTTGCGGGGTTTCTGGGATCATCTTCCGGGATGCCGGCTTCCACCTTGCCCACCAGGTCCGCGCCAACGTCTGCGCCCTTAGTGAAAATGCCGCCGCCGAGCCTGGCAAATATGGAGATCAGGCTCCCGCCAAACCCGAGGGCTATAAGGGCCTTGATGTCATGGGTCAGCGTATAAAAGCCGGCCACGCATGTCAGGGCCAGGCCGGCCACTATCATCCCCGTGACCGTTCCGCCCCTAAAGGCCATGGAAAGACCGGCTGCAAGGCCCTTTTTGGCGGCCTCTGCGGTGCGCACGTTCGCAATAACGGATACGCGCATGCCAATATAGCCTGCAACGTAAGAGGCCGTGGCCCCGATGATGAAGCCGATGGCAGTCGTAATGCCCATGGTCGCCCCGATGATGACTACAATCACGGCAGCCGCAATAAAAACCGTCTTTAGCTGGCGGTTTAGGTAGGCAATAGCGCCTTCCTTGATCGCGGCAGCGATCTCGTTCATTCTCTCGTCCCCGGAAGGGGCGCTTTTCACCGCGCGTGCCAAAAGCAGCGCAAAAATGACGCCTACCGCACCAACCAGTGTACAATAAAGCTCTGCGTTACTAATAAGTCCACTCATAACTTCTCCTCCCAACATCATTTTTTGAAAATAGTGTCACCATGAAATCGATTCATCGCCTCGGCGACCCCTTTGGCCAATATTGTTTCCAGCACCCCTTTCGTATTGGAAACAAATTCGTCCAAGAGTTCCTCCTCCTCGGCGTTGAATCTACCCAGCACGTAGGCCTTGGCCTGTTGCTGGGCTTGTGGTCGTCCGATGCCAAGACGCAGGCGCACAAATTCACCCCCGCCCAATGCCTGGATCAGAGACCCCACGCCATTATGTCCTCCATCCCCTCCTTTCTGTTTGATCTTAATTTTGCCAAACACAAGATCTATATCATCGTGAATCACTACGATATTTTGTGCGTCCAACCTGTAGTAATAGGCCAAATCCCTGACGGCCGGCCCACTCCTGTTCATATAGGCCATCGGTTTTGCCAGGATCACCGGATGAGGCCCAACTTTGCCCCGACCGAAAACAACATCGAACTTGCGTTTATCCAGTGAGACCTGGTGAGCCTGTGCAAACCGATCAACTGCCATAAACCCCATGTTGTGGCGGGTACACCGATATTTTCCCCCCGGGTTCCCCAACCCGACAATAAGGTAAGACCGATTCTCGGGCATCTAAATTCTACTTCTTGGCCGTTTCCTCTTCAGCTTCGGCCTCCTCACCCTCTTCCCCTTCACCTTCTTCGAGTTCTTCCTCCTCCTCGGGTACCTCCTCTTCCTCAACAACAGGAGCTACAACCGTGACAACTGTAAAGTTGGTGTCATACAAAAGCCTGATTTTGTCACCCACCTCAATATCTTCCACGTGTAAGGAGTCTCCTATGTCGAGCTCGGACACATCCAGTTCAATGTTGGCAGGCATGTCCACAGGCAGGCAGGAAACCTCCAGTTGACGTCGAACCAGTTGCATCAGACCTCCGCGCTCCACGCCTTTCGACTTTCCAGTGACCTCAACGGGAACCTTCACCACAACCTCCTGTTCCAGGGATATTTCGTAGAAATCCACATGAAGATACTCACCTGTCAAAGGGTTGGTCTGCAATTCTCTTATCATCGCTGTTTTGTTCTGGGTTCCACCGTTGTTGATAATCAAATTCAAAATAACATGCTCGCTGCCGCTCTCCTCATAGATGGTGTCGAGATCAAGCAGGGAAACGGTCAGGAGAATGGACTCCATTTCAGGCCCGTACAGCACTGCCGGGATAAGACCTTGACGCCTGAACGCCCGCGCAGGTCCCTTGCCAGTATCTTGTCGCCCGCTGGCCTTAAGTTCAAATATTTCCAATGAAAACCTCCTTCTTGTAACTGCTTTCTCAATTACACAAAAAGTGAACTGACCGAGCTGCCTGTGTAGCAGCGGTGAATGGCCTCCGCCAACAGCTTGGACACGGACAGCACACGGATCTTGTCGCACCCCCTGGCGTTTTCACCCAGTGGGATGGTATTGGTCACTACAAGGGTTTTGATCTCCGAGTCGTTGATGCGATCTATGGCAGGGCCTGACAGTACAGCGTGTGCGGCGCATGCATGTACCTCCGAAGCACCATGTTCTTTCAAAGCGCCAGCGGCCTGGGACAGGGTCCCCGCAGTGTCTACCATATCATCCAATATGATTGCCTTTTTGTTTTTCACATCGCCAACCACGTTCATAGCCTCAGCCTTGTTGGGTACCTCTCTTCTTTTGTCTATGATTGCAAGTTGGCTGTCAAGACGTTTGGCAAAGGCCCTGGCCCTTTCCACGCCTCCCGCATCCGGCGAGACAATAACGGTATCGTTGTGAAAGTTGTCTCTGATATATTCCAGAAGGATCGGAGCTGCATAGAGATTGTCGACCGGGGTGTTGAAAAAACCCTGGATTTGACCGGCGTGCAAATCCATGGTGATCACACGGTCGGCGCCGGCTGTGGTAATAAGGTCAGCCATCAACTTGGCACTAATCGGCACCCGGGGCGCAACCTTCTTGTCCTGTCTGGCATAGCCGTAATATGGAATGACCGCCGTGATTCGCTGGGCAGAGGCGCGTTTGAAAGCATCTATCATCAGCAACAGCTCCACCACATGGTCGTTCACGGGGGCGCAAGTGGACTGCAAGACATAAACGTATTTTCCTCGAACGTTTTCGCTGATCTCCACTTGGATCTCTCCGTCACTAAACCTTTTCACCTCGGCCTCACCCAACCTGATACCTATGTGACGGCAGATATCGTTGGCTAGTTCAAGATTAGAGTTACCGGCAAACAATACTAGGCTATGCATGGATCACAACTCGCTAATAACCATTCGTGGACGACAGGGTGATCCGAACCCGCACTACAACTGGCTGGGGTGGGAGGATTCGAACCTCCGAATGCAGGAACCAAAATCCTGTGTCTTACCACTTGACGACACCCCAGCAACCCCTATGGGGCGAGCACTTTGACCAGAAACGTGTCCGCGCGTTGTCGCTGCTTCATCCTCTGAAACGCAACGGAGGCTTGTTTAGGGGACTGAAACAGACCAAACACGCTAGGCCCGCTCCCGGACATCAGCGCCCCTTCAGCGCCCAGATCAACGAGGGCCTTTTTGATACTGTCGATGCCCGAAAACTTCCGAGCTGCTACCTTTTCCAAATCATTACACAAAAGGCGATTGATCTTGGGAAAGTCCTCCGCAAACCGAAAAATTTTAGAATTTTCTCCACTATTTGTCAATGTTAAATTTAGATTTCTGTAAACCCACGCGGTAGACACCTCTAATTTCGGACAGACCAAGACCGCAAAAAATTTAGGCAACCCTTCAAACACCTCCAAGTCTTCGCCGATTCCCCGGGCAATGGCTGTGTGCCTTAAGAGAAAAAAGGGGACATCTGCGCCAACCTTAAGCCCCATATCCATAAGTTCCTCGTTCGTAAAAGGAAAGTCGTAGTGCTTGTTCAAACCCATTAGCGCGGAAGCGGCGTTGCTGCTGCCACCACCCAGACCCGCGGCCATCGGGATGTTCTTATGGATGAAGATCGCCACGCCGGCTTCTCTTGACATGGCCTCATAGAAGAGGAGGGCTGCCTTATGGGCCAAGTTGTCTTTTCCGTCGGGCACTTTGGGATGGGAGCAACGCACAGTTATTGCAGGTTGATCAAAGGCAAGGGAAACGGTATCGAACAAATTTATGCGGGCAATCAGACTGATTAGCTCGTGGTAGCCGTCGGGCCGTTTACCCAGGACCTTCAGGAAAAGGTTGATCTTGGCGGGCGATGGAACGACAAGAAGGCTCATCCCTTCCCGGTCACACGATTAGGGTAGCAGGGTTGCACATGAGCCAACCTACTTGGTGATATTGAGAGCCACAAAAGCTGATTTTCTTTTCACCAGCAAGGAAACACTCTTGCCTTCTTTTATCTTTGGAACCAATTTGTTGTAGTCTTTGAGGGTCTTGATTGGTTTGTGGTCCATCTCAAGGACAAGATCACCCTCGTGTACCTCTGCCTGGTCTGCGGGGCCGCCCTTTTCCACATGTGTTACCACAATGCCCTCTGACTCGGATATGCTGAACCGTCTGGTCAGCTCCGGTGTGAGAGCAGAAACCGTCATGCCAAGATCAGTCTTTTCGGCGCCCCCCTTGGAGGCCAAGACCTCTTTCTCATCGGTACGCTTGACGATCTTGACACGTACTGTTCGGACCTTTCCATCCCTGAGCAGCTTGATAGTCACGTTCTCGCCCACAGGGACCTCTGCGATGGTCCGGGACAGGTCCCGGCTGTCTTCTATCTTTTTTCCGCCCACTTCAATAATAACGTCCTTTGGCCGAACCCCAGCCTTGTCTGCGGGATCTCCCGGAAAGACTTCACCCACCAGGGCGCCCTTGCCGCTCCTTATGCCATAATAATCGGCAAGTTCTGGTGTCAGATCTTGAATGCTCACGCCAAGCCAGCCCCGAGTAACGGAGCCCGAGGATTTGAGCTGTTCGATAATGCCCCGCGCCATATTGACCGGTATGGCAAAACCAATGCCCACATTACCGCCACCTCTTGAGACAATGGCGGTATTTATCCCCACCACCTCACCCATCATATTGACCAGTGGGCCCCCGCTATTTCCGGGATTGATAGAGGCATCTGTCTGGATAAAATCGTCGTATGGCCCAGAGCCGATTACACGCCCCTTGGCACTGACAATCCCCGCAGTTACTGTGCGTTCCAGGCCAAAAGGACTTCCGATAGCAACCACCCACTCGCCTACTTGCAGGCTATCCGAGTCGCCGAATATGACACTCTGAAACTCACGCAATCCTTTGACCTTGACCAAAGCAATATCGGTTTTTGGGTCTCTGCCAACAATCTCAGCATTGTACTCCTTGCCATTTTTCAGCTTCACCTTTATCTTGTCGGCATTTTCTACCACGTGATTGTTGGTTACGATGTGTCCCTGTTTGTCGATGAAAAACCCTGAGCCCAGGCTTCGCTCCTTGAATTCTCTCCGCGGTACGTCCCCGAAAAATTTCTCAAAAAAATCATTAAAGGGGTCGTCCTGTCCAAATGGCTGCTGAAAATGCCTGAACCTTTGCTGCCCCCGGCCTTTTACTACCTTTTCGGTTCGAATGTTGACCACTGCCGGACTGACTGCTTTTGCCACCTCCGTAAAACTGCTCGGCACCATGAACGGGACAGATGGGTTCGAAGCCGAACTGTGTCTGGCAAAATCACCGCCAGTGGCCAAGAATATGCCCACCAATATCAAAAGCAGTGCCAAGCCCCCGACGGCCAGACGCCTGGTGCCGGTGTTTTCCGGTCTGATTGAATTCATCTGCATTTCTCCTTTAGTGTGGTGGTCTCGCTGTGCCCTGCTCAAGAGGACTGCTTGACATAGCGCATCCTGAGGTCGTAGAGAATGTTTTTCAAGAGCTGGCCCTCATCCTCGGTAAGGTTACCCCTGGTTTTTTCTTCCAACATCCCAAGGATGTCAATGGTATGTTTGGCCATGGGCAGGTTTTTCTCTTTCTTTCCGCTTACAGGCTCAGGTATCTCACCAAAATGAAGAAGCACCGATGAGCTGAGGGAAAAGACAAATGTAGAAAAATTGATTTCCGGAAGCTGAGGTTCTTCTTTTGTGGCTGACTCTGTCTCGGCAGCAGCGGCCTGCCCTTCTTCGGCCTGTTCCTGTTCGGCCTCTTTTGATGCGTCCGGCCTGGGTTCTCCATCTTCTGCGGAAAACGCTCGCTTATCCTTTATGACAAATCCCTTTTCCTCTTCGGACATAGTCTCCTCCTAAGGCCTCGCCGCAACACACGACCAATTGTCACACTTATACGTACTCCAAACCGCGTTGTCAAGACACCGGCCCCCTGTGGACAACCGTTCACGGGATGGAGTGTTTCTTGGGACGTCTCCCATCACCGCCTCGGTTGCGAGTGTTGCGGTACCCACTAACAGTTCAAGGTCTCGCAAAAAGTCAATAAACAGACGGCTTTGTAAAAA
>SDBT01002905.1_pt1 | contig 29856 bp, 26 predicted proteins | sample 2277101 | NCBI WGS metagenome assembly SDBT01 (sample SAMN10404973, study PRJNA504765) | marine sediment metagenome | isolation source: marine sediment core GS10_PC15, 103 cmbsf | place: Arctic Ocean: Southern Knipovich Ridge | collected 2010
AACCCAACCTATAACAGCAATTCTTGATCCTGGTGGCAAAGAGAACCCCCCGCCACTCAGTTCTGAATCAGTTGAAACTGAACCTTTCTCGGAGGTTTTATCAAGCAAAGGTATAGGTTCTCTAGAATCACCTGGCCTAACATCACGAAAAGTACGCATAAAAATTGATAAATTAAATGTATTACTCAATCACGCATATCCTATAAATGATTGCACTCCAGAAGAAATAGAAGATCGTAATGATTTTATAAAAAAAATTAATAATTTTCTCGGAAAAATAAAATTCTCTCAAGAAGATAAAACAGCCTACAATAAACTTAAACAAAAACTTATAGCCTCACAATCAAGTGATGATGAATCTGAGGAAGATGAATATACTTCAGTACTCAAATCTTAGTTAGATTGTTCAGTTTAAAATCTGGTTTACGCAAAGCAGAGAAAACATCACTTCTTGAAATTAAACAGGAGTTGCAAGAAGTACTTGAAAATGAGCAGGATTTTGAGGAAACTTCCGCACCAAGGAAAAGTTGAATAAACTACAAAAAAGACAAACCATTTGTGTATGGTTTGCCTTTTAGATTCAATCTTTAGAAACGAACGGACTAGCGTCTACCCCGCCGTTGTTTTTCTCGTTTAATTTTACGAATTCGTGCCAACATTTTTTTGCGTGCTTGATCAAAATGCCATTGCTCAACCTTATCGGCATTATCACGCACCGCAAAAATAGTTGCTTCATTGACCAACTGCTCAAGATCAGCGCCACTCAACCCTTCAGTAGATTTTGCAATTGCTGCATAATCAATTTTATCCACGAATGGCAATTGCTTAGCATAAAAAGCCAAGATTGCTCCTCTATCTGCTTTGTCTGGCATATCGATTGAAATGATACGATCAAATCGCCCAGGTCTGAGCAATGCCGGATCAAGACGAGCTAGATGATTGGTTGCACCAAACACATAAATATTCAGATCTTGATCCACTCCATCCATCTGTACTAAAAGCTCATTCACGGTGTTATCATATTCTTTGTTTCCACCATCAGCTGCTCCACTTCGAGTTGCTCCAACTGCATCAATTTCATCGATAAATATGATTGCTAAGCCATATTCTTGTGCACCCTCACGAGCTCTCTCAAACAGCTTACGCACATTGGCAGGCCCCACTCCAACATATTGGTTCACAAACTCAGAACCACTCGCTTTAAAAAATGCAGCTCCCACTTCCTGGGCAATCGCGCGAGCAATTGCTGTTTTACCTGTTCCTGGAGGCCCTATCAGTAATATTCCTCGAGGGATTTTTGCACCCATTCTGCGAAATTTATCTGCACCCCGCATGAATTCAATAGTTTCGATCACATCTTCAGGGAGTTTACCTGCAAGTTTACAAAATACATCCCGTGCTGGTTGTTTGCGACGCTCTTGAGTAAATTGTTCTTTTGCATAGATATCGTACTCTTCAATGAGCCTTAACACATCTATATTCATATCTTTATAATTTTTCACTGCTGCTTCTGTAAATAACGGAACTGAATAAGGATGCGCATTGAGCAAGGTTCTTAGATGTTCTTTCATAATTTTAGTGATATGCAAACAAGCAACTTTGATTAGTCGTCCGCCAGTATCGGGACAATAGAAAAACACTAAATTCGTATGGTGGTCAGGAATTCCTGTTTCTCTTTTATTGATAATGCTATCAGCGAGTGCATACTCCAAAGCTGCCACAAAGTAATCTAACTTCTTATTATCAGCTTGAGAAAGTATCTCTTCTAGTCTTGTATAGTCACCACATAAATCTCTAAGAGCATCAAGCCGCGAATAAGCAGATAAGGAAACAGAAATGCATACAACTAAGAAAAAAGAAACTGGACGTGAAAATCGGAACATAATTTCTCCATTTAAGAAAAACCTTTACTATAGCCTTATTCTACTATATTTTTCCGATCTTAACAAAAAGTATTTTTAACTTTTGAAACAGTTTTCAATTTGAAAAATTAATTAGATTGATTGATAAAATTAGCGTCTTTTTCGTTGCGTGCGTTTACGCTTGGTCATGATATCAACAGCAGCTGAAAAATGCTTTTTCCCAACTTTATCTGCATCCTCATTTACCGCAAGAATAACAGCTTCATTGACCAAGTTTTTAATATCTGCACCACTGAAATCCCTCATTGAGCGAGCCAATCGTTCATAATTGATCTCATCTGCCACAAGAGGAAGTTTTTCGATATAAAATTTCAGGATCGCTATTCGGTTTTCAAGATTAGGTAGAGGAATTTTAATAGTACGATCAAAACGACCAGGTCGTAAAAGTGCTGGATCGAGATGATTAGGCCTATTTGTGGCTCCAATAATAAAAATATTTGGATCTTGTGCAAAGCCATCCATTTGAGTAAGAAATTCATTAATAGTATTATTGTATTCTGATGTACCTCCTAGGCCACCCTTTTTTCTTGTGCCCAATGCATCGATTTCATCCACAAAAATTATTACTTTTTCATACCCTTGCTTAAGAGCTGCACGTGCTTTTGCAAATAACTCTCGCACATTTTTTGGACCTTGCCCTACATAAATTGCCACAAACTCTGATCCAGATGCGCTAAAAAATGCAGCGCCAGCTGCTTGGGCTACGCAACGTGCAATCGTTGTCTTACCAGTTCCCGGAGGGCCGGTAAGGAGTATTCCTTTAGGCATGTAGGCACCAAGACGAGCATATTTTTCTGCATCTTGAATAAAGGTAATAATTTCATGCACTTCACGTGGTAAATGTCCTGCGAGCTGAGCAAACGCTTTTCCATCTTTTACTGTCTCTTTGTCTAAGAGTTCCGCAAGGATCTCATCATCCGGAGAATATTTTTTCAACACACGTAAAAGGGAAGACCCCAAAACACCATCCCAAACTCTTACCACATCTAGAAATTGCTCTACTCGATCTGAATCATGCTCTAAAATTTGGTCCACCACAAATGGGCGAACTTTATCTAAATTATCCAGCAATAATGGCATCAACTTTTCGATGATTTCTGGACACGCTTTAATCAGTTCACAAACAACAAAAAATGAAACATTTCTATGATCTGGATCATCCAGTTTAACTGCAAGTAAATTAATCGCGGTCTTAATAAGTAGTTTTTTTTGCGATTCTGAAAACTGAAAAAGATATTTTTTCATCTGAGCAGGACTAGAACCATAAAGAAGCCAACAAGCTTCTTTATAAGTAAAGCAAGACGAATCACTAGCAAAACCTATTAATAACAATAGGGTGAAGAATTTTTTATGAATCATCTTTTCCCTTGCATTCTTTTACTCAAATCGTAAAATGCCTTATTAAAATGGACCAACTCTATCGTTTCACTCTCGTCAAGAAAAGCTATTAAGATTGCTTTTTTTACAACTGCTTCAACCTCTAATTCAGTAAACCCGATTGACTGCTGTGCAAACTGGGCACAATCAATATCCTCAAAGATTGCACCGCTTTGCACAATACAACTTTGATACAGTTTTTCTAATGTCTCTTCGTTTGGCAAACCGATACGGATACATCTATTAAATCGCATCTCTTTGATAAACTCTTCGTCTAATAAATATGCGGAAGGCACATGGGCAATAAAGGTGATATTGATATTATCGCAAAACTCATCCATCGCCTTTAAAAGAATACTCATCATTGAGCGATACTCATTGATTGCATCACCAGAAGCATCCGCATGGTCTCTTTGAGCAATAAAATCTAATCCATCTAAAACAACAAGAGTTTTTGTTCCTGCCGTAACACCAAATGTTCGAATTTCATCAATTGATTTTTTTATAGATCTTTCCGAGCTGCCAATCCAAAAATCCAATATATCTCGTAGTGAACAATCATAAGAATCTGCCTCTAATTTATCGGCAATGTTATTTATGATCTCATCAGCTGGTCCATCACCTACCAAAAGAATGCCATTAGGAACCATAATCCCTAAACTTTTCGCATTTTCTCGGTGGTTGAGCACATAAATCGTTTTTTCGATTTCTTGAGAGATATTAAAAGAAGTAGGTCTGTTCACCTTGCGTTTAGTGAAACCTCCATCATAACACCCAGGGAGGAAAGCAAGTATGAGACATAGCACAAATTTAAGGGTACGGGCGAAATCAACTCTCAAGGTTTTAATCTTTCACAATATAGTTATTTTAGCGACGACGATGCTCTCGTTTGATTTTCTTAAGCTTCGCTAACGCCACGTCAAAATGTTTTTGCTCAACCATTTTAGCTCGTTCTCTGCCAGCCATGATCACTGCTTCATTTACTAAATTTTTCAAATCAGCGCCAGACCAACCAGCTGTTTCTCGAGCCATACGTTCATACTTGAGCGACTCTTTATCTATCTTTGGTAAACCTTCGATGGTACCACCTTTTGAAATATTTCCATCCACAAACAATTGCAAAATTTCCATACGATCACCAAGATTTGGCAACCCAACTTTTACAATCCGATCAAATCGACCGGGTCGTAGCAACGCTCTATCCAAAGACTTTGAAAGGTTCGTTGCACCAATCACAATAATATTACTATCTTTTTTAAACCCGTCCATCTCACTGAGCAATGCATTGAGTGTGTTATCATATTCTTGACTATGATGCCCGCCCCTTTTATGAGCAATAGCATCAATCTCATCAATAAAAACAACCGCGTATTTATATCCTTGCCGCAATGCAGAACGGGCTTTATCAAAAAGCTCTCGCACATTTCGTGGCCCCATACCCACATATAGATTCACAAACTCTGCACCGTTTGCATCAAAAAAAGCGGCTCCAGTAGCTTGGGCAATACAGCGAGCGATAGTTGTTTTACCCGTTCCTGGAGGACCTTCGAGTAAAATTCCGCATGGCATATAGGCACCGAGCTCTAAAAAATGCTCTGCATTTTTCATAAACTCAATAATTTCACATACTTCTGGCTGGAGTGTGCCACCTAAATCAGCAAATGCATTTCGAGAAGTATTAATCTGATCGTTTTTGACAGGAGGAGATTCCTCTCCATAATTTTGGCTAATTTGCTGCACAAATGCATGCAGTCTTTGATGATTGTATTGATTCATTCTGTTGCAGAAATTAATGAGAATAGCTACTTCCTCAAATAAAGAAGCTTGTAGTAATGAACTACTACCTAAAACTAATGCCCCTAAGAACAACTGTAATAAAAATCGCATGATCAAACCTCACATCGTAAATTGACGGAAACAGCTCTATATAGCATAATAAAGGATAAATAGAATAAATTCAATCATGATGAAATATTTAGGCGATTTTTGAATTACAGTAAGCAATTTTATTCATCGATTATTATTTTTTTTGGTTGTTTGCTCCCTGGTTGTCGAGTCCGGGTCGAAGAACATAATCGAGATTACTTGAAGCGCTTTCCGCGTATCGAGTTTGGTTGCGATTATAGTGGCAGAGAAGCTAATGTAGATCTGAAAGTTCATGTTTTTAGCAAAAAAGATTCCAAACAATATTTTGGCTCTACTATGTTTGGTAATGATCTTTTAATCAAAGAAGGTTATCTTCCAATTCATATCAATATCAGCAATAATAGCAATGCTCACTACACGTTCCAACCATCGTATATAAATCTAATCGTTCAACCATCAAATAGAGTTGCTAACCATCTCCATGTTGATACGCAATGGTATATGACTTGGTACGGAATACCAACCTTCCTCTTTTTCTGGGAACTTGTGCCGCTCGTGATTATCCCAATGGGGATTTCAATGAAACGAAGCAATGCAAAGATCACACAAAACTTGCAACACAATGCATTGCAAACATGGAAATCTCTCAGTATTGCTCCGTATGAAACTATTGATAAGTTTATCTTTGTACGCACCTATGATTTCAAACAAAATTTTGAACTCAAATTGTTCAACGATGATGATCGAAAACTGATCACATTCAATGTTGATCTTATCTGCGGTGCAGAATTTACAACAAAATAGTTATTTTTTTGATGCTTGCTTTGCTTTAATCTTTTTTTTGACTGCGCGCTTTTCTTTTTTAAACAAACGCATCAAATATTGATCATATCCTGCAAGCTTCATGCCGTAATAAATGAACAACAACCCGCCCACAACTACTAGCAACCCTAGAAAACGTTGGATCACACCCATGCTATATAATAGAAGAATCACCGCACCTGCAGTGATAGATAACATACCTTGCTGTTGATCAGATAATTTATTTGCCATTCCCTTACTCCTTGTTATTCCTATACAAATTTATATACCCGAAATTATATACAGGGATAGATCTCTGTGTCTATAATTAAAAAACTTAATACAAAACTTTCATGTGAAACTTCTAATAAATATCAATTTTACCTTGACTAAGTTTTTCATAAAGTACCGGTGCCTCTAACCTCAACCACATCAGAGATTCACGCTGATCAACCTCATCTCGAAGATACAGTATATGTAATTTTGGTAATTTACCGATAATTCCAAAATAATTATTGTTTTCTTCTGGAAAAAAACCAAATAGGTCAATTACATTAAGTGTTTGAAGATTTTTAAGATTTACAAAGCTTGCAGGAAATGAACCCAAAATATTTCCCTCAAGATTGAGAGTACAAAGATTAACTAAATTACCTATGTCTTCTGGTAATGAAATTAAATAATTGTTACTCAAGTCAAGAATCTTTAAACTCGTTAAACTGGCAAGAATTTTAAAGTTCTTTTTTTTATTTTCTGGAGACTGATTTGATACAACACCAATAAGTTGATTAAGCCTTCTTATTGGTTCTGAAATCAAGTTTTCTATATCGTTATAGGCTAAATCAAGAATTTTTAAGTTTTTCAAATTCCCAAAGCTCTCTGGTAATGAGTAAATTTTATTATTCCTCAAATTAAGTTCTCTTAAGTTTACGAGCATCCCAAAACTTTCTGGTAATGAGTGAAGGCCATTCAAACTCAAGTCAAGAATCTGCAACCCTTTAATTTTTCCAAAACTTTCTGGTAAAGAATAAATTGTATAACCGGCTAATGAATCACCTTCCAGCACAAGTTTTTTTAACTGTCTAGCATCTTTTAATTTTTCTCGTATAACAAGTGATGAGACTAACTGTTCAATTGTATCCTGAACAATAGAACCATATTTGATACAAAGGCATTCTAAATTTTTTAATTTCTTGAACCCATCAAAGCCTGCTTCGATTGTTTCTCCAACAGAAAGGTTCAATAATCTTATGCTTTTCAAATCACCAAAACTCTGAGGCAATACAGAAATCTTACTATTTTCTAAATTAAGTGTGTCTAACCGTTGTAACTTACCAAGACTTTTAAAAAAACTTTCTTGCTTTTTCAACGACCAATTGCCAAGATTCACATCTGAACAATCAAAGCTCTCAAGCTTTTTCAGATTTACCGAACAATCTGATACCAATTTGACAGACAAATCAAAATCATCATTTTTTTCAGGACAAGCCAACGAAAATTTTGATCCAATTAAATCTGATTGATTTGTATCCATAGACTGTAGAGCTACAGTAGATACAACTATACATCCAAAAACAAAACACGGCCCCATAGCATATCCTCAAGATAGAATTACTTACTCAGAATCATTCTGCCCATCTTCATCTGCTGCAACCTCTGCAGGGTGCAATGAAAGCGGATCGATATCCTCTGTTACCATTTTAACTGATGTGAATGGAGTCGCCAATTTAATGCCATTTTTATGCAGTGCTTGCACAAGATCAAAACGGATATCACTGGCAATATCCCATTTATTAAGCGTGTTCACAGAACTTAAAAAACCGCGAACCATAAATTTATATCCATGAGGAACAAATTCTGATAACCGAATGATAGGTGGTGGATTTTTTAAAATATCAGAATGATGCTCAAGCACACCAAGCATAATTTGTTTAACTCGTTTTGGATCTACCCAATAAGGAACCGTAAGTAAGATATCATTGATTGCTACAAAATTACGGGTATAGTTCCAATTATCCACCTTTTGCGTAACCAGTTCAGAATTTGGCACTATAATTGAATAACTATTTTTTGCACGTAATATAGTGGCTCTTGGTGTGATTTTACGCACCACTCCTTGTTGACCATCCATCAATCTAATAAAGTCTCCAATTTTTATCGGTCGCTGAATCAAAATAATAAAATAGGAAGCAAAATCCTTAATTGGTTCGGTGATCATCCAACCGATACCAGCTATCAATACACCAATCGATATCAGGAGAGAACTTAATCCAACTTTTTGAAATCCAATCACAATTGCAGTAATCACAATCAGATAGCGTGTTAAAATTGAAACAATATTTTGAACACCTGAATCTATAAGCAGAAGATCGAAAATTTTGCGTAATACAAACCGATTCACTACTACGGCTAAGAAAAAGCCACTAACCATAAATACAATCACTTCAATAAATGAACTAACCGTGATTGCTTGCCGATCTTCACCAGCTCCGACCGTAAATAATTGATTTGTGAATACTCCACGAATATCTTCAAAAGATATTATGGTACCCCAAATTCTCGCACCTATTAAAACAGTGAACATCACAAACGAAACAAACAACATGATAATAAAAATTCCATACCATGTTTTTGCATTCGTAAACCGTTCTCGCAATGAATCTTCTGAAGTATCAAAAAACAGATGTGAAGCTCCCTTTTTGATATAATTATGAAGCCATATTAATGCATACACTAATAATCCTGTGAGCACTAATCCCGACAACAGATAAAAGACTAAATTTCCATATCCACCGATATATGGATCACTCATAATTACAACAACCACAATAGCTGAGAGCATCACATAATAATATTTATCTACCAAACGCCAGACCCAAGACCAAACTGTTGAAGTTTGAGGAATAATACTTAATATTTCTTCTTTACCAATTAAGAAAATTAAAAGCGTTCTAAAAATAACCGAGTAAAAAGCGAGCAGAATAGTGGGCAACTCAGACTTATGATAACTGGCCAGAATAAACGCTTCTCTAAAGAGCAAAATTATGATGGTAGAATAGGCTACAACCGTAAAAACTTGTATAAAACGCTTCTGGAATTGTTCACTCAAAAGCACATACTGATGCTCTTTATTAAAATCTAAGAAATAATATCTAAACTTACGAGCAAGCCATATTAAATAGGGTATTGAACCTAGATAAAATATAATCCGAAGCGCAAGTGCTAGATATTCAGCCTTCACTAATGCAAAGATCAGCGACCAAGCAAGCAAACCTATAAAGTGTATGCTTGCAAAACCTACAATAACCGCGAACAACCGACTCCCAAAATGATATCCCTTATGCTCATCGCTTACATGCAAAAGCCATTTTTCTAACTCTGGCAAATAGGTATGTAAAATAAAACCAAACACAATAAGCAAGATAATAATTATTAGTGCAAGCGCAACATCTAAAGGATTATAAATAAATTTCTTCGCAATGTTGGTGAGAAACTCAAAGTTCCATTGGCTCACATACGCAATTATTATTCCTCGTAATTCCACAAAAAACTTTTCAACATCTGGTACAATATTTTTTACACCAGACCAAGAAATTGCATGTATAGATCGTTGCCAAATACCTATAGTTTCAAGCTCGCCAATAATGCTATTCACCTGCTTTAATGAATTACTCAACACCACTACAAGCGATGAATAAGTATCAATCAAGCCGCCATTTAAATCTATCTGGCGAGAGATCATTTTTTCTGAATCTGCTAATAAATTCAACGTACGAGTATAATTGCTGATGTCTCGTTTAAATACCGCTGATCGTTGCTGACGTAAATTTTTTATTTGCTGACGAACCTTGTTGAGCGCTTTATTTTGCATATTAAGAGCATTTGTTGTTGTATTTCTCCTCTCCATATACATATTCAGTTCACGCTGCATATCAAGATGAGCCGCTTCATATTGTTTTTTTTCAGCAGCAATTTCTTCTGGAGTTGTTAACTTACGTAATGTGATACTGTTCCAGGATTTTATTATCTCAACACCTTTTGATACGGCATCCAATTGTTGATTTTCTAAAAGAATTTTTCCTTTATAAAGATCGATTTCTTGATCAAGCAAGGCTACTTGCTCTTTAAAATACCCCATCTCACTCAACGTCACCCATGAAGCAACTGAATCAGGTTTTAAATCCCACCCAGAAAAGACTTTTCCATTATCAATCTTTTCATTATATTTCTTAGCAAGCGCCTCAAACTCTTTTTTCTTTTGATCTCTGGCGACTGTCCAGTTTTTAACTTGTTGATAATAACTTTTAGTTATTTCAGTCGTCTTTTGTTTCTTTTTGGCCAATACTTCTTCTGCCGCAGCCACATCAGAATTGTCAACTCGCACTGAAGGTTTAACTACACGAACTAAATCATCTTTTAAAATGTTTACATGTGATTCTTGAATAAAAATTTGAGACTCAAGTAATAATAATTTTGCATAGAGTTCTTTGATCTGAGATTCATATAATTGCTGCTGATCCGCTAAAAGATTTTCTTGTAAATTAAGAAACTCACCCTGCTGTTTTATCGTGAGATCACTCGCATCAGTACGCTTAGCACTAAATGTTTCCTGCTCTTGTTTTTTTGCTTTATATAATTGCTGTGCTACTTGTAAATCACGTTTACGATTCTCAAGCTCAAGCTTTGTATTATTTCTTTGATCTACTAAATAATTTAACCGCTCTTCTGTATCAGCAATTCGTCGATTAAGATTTTGCAAATCTTCAAATGTATAAAAAGCACGAAGCTCAACATGCATCCCTTTAAACGTAGGATCTTTCAAATAAGACTGAAGCAATACAATGTGCTCACTTATCATAGTAAGACGTTGTTTTTTATATAACTGCAAATCAATTAATGTTTGATACTGTGTGTTGAGTTTTGTAAGTTTTTCATTGAGAAACTCTTTTTGCCGTTCCAAATCTAAATCTGGTTGCATAGGCAAATCTTTAAGACGAATCTTTATATCTTTAATTTGCTTATTAACTTTATCAAGATTCCCTTGCAATAAGGCAATACCTTCCTTGCTACGAGTCTCTAGCTCTGCCTGTTTTTCTTGCAAAGTTTTAAGCTGATGCCGCTTTTCTTCTATACCACCCGCAATAAAAATTGGAGCCACTTGCTTAACAGTATCAGCACCAGTTTTTAATAAATTAAATAACCCAGCTTGTGCTCTACCTGGAGCCAAAAGAATTAATAACAACAGTGTTTTTTGCACTGATTTCATATTTTCCTAACATCATTTAAGAAATGTGCCGTCTTACATGAATCTATCATTGGATGCGATTTTAAACAATCATGTAACCATGCATTAATATAGTTTTTCGTTTCTAAATCTAGTTTTTTATCTAAAAGCGTGTCAATAGGTCCTGCAATTAATCTAAGAAACTGCGCTCCCTGAAATTTTTCATGATCTGGATGTAACCCTAAAATATCTAATAATCTAATCAAAAAAAGCTTTTGCATACTAATCACACAAACCGTTTCATGGATGGTATATAATTTCATAATAAGCTGAAATGCATCATGGCTGATTGCACCAACCGGTAAAAAAACAAAACTTAATTCAAGCACATGATGCAAGAATAAAATATCTGTTTTCGCCAATACAAAAGGAAGATCAATTAAATCTATCGATGTGGCAATCATTTTATTTCTATACCGTTCCAAATAATATGAAATAATAGCACCACGACTTATAGGTCCCCTTTTTTTTCGCTTTCTTTCTAATGCAACATCAAACCGACCTTTTTGCTGATCTAATAAGGCTAAATAACCAGATTCATATTGATGCAACACCAACGCATAATTTTTTTTACTACTCATCCTCTACCCTCATGGTATGGTATTGAAACCTTAGTCTAATCAGATACTGATTAAGGGTAAATATTTTCTTGAGAAAAATATGAAAAAAAAATTAAATATCATTTTTATCACCAATAATTATAAACCATACTCAGCTGGAGTAGTCAGTTCAATCGATTCTTTTGTGGATGAACTACGCACTCTTGGCCACCAAGTTTCTATCATCACGCTTGATTTTGATCGCCAAACTACCAAGAACGATCCCTCCTACGTAATTCGCATCAGAACTTTTTGGAAATTTTTTTATAAACAAAAACATATGGCGGTGCCCTGGATGCCCTATTGGCAAATGATGCGTATCATAAAAAAAATCAATCCTGATATTATCCATGTGCACCATCCGTTTCTACTAGGCCACACAGGATTACGCATTGCAAAAAAACTATCCATCCCAATAATTTTCACCTATCACTCTCAATATGAAAATTACACCCATTATGTACCTTTAGTTGGTGATTATAAATTTTTCCGCAAATTAGTAAAACACTGGGCAACTAGATTTTGTAATGCGGTTGATCATGTGATTGCACCAAGTGAAACAATAAAAAACTATTTAAAAAAGGATCAGGTAACAACACCGATCAGTGTGGTGCCGAGTGGAATATTGCCAGTCTATATAAATGATTTAATGCCGGAGAAAGGATTACATAACATTCATGCCCTTGGAAATATACACAATCCAATCCATTCGATTCCGTTTCACTCCACTCAGGATGACCGGATTCAATATCCTCCAGTCATGGTGAGCGAAGCTGAGAAATCTGCGAAGTCGAATCCATCATCCCCTGTAAAAATCCTAACCGTCACCCGCTTTGCCAAAGAAAAAAACATCCCCTTCCTAATCCAAGTAGCATCTGAATTGGCTAAAAAAATTCCAATCGAATACACCTTTATCGGCTATGGTGATGAATTAGAAAAATTAAAGCAATGCGCATACAGCCAGTACAAACTTTCTCAAAATCAGATCCGCTTTATCATCAAACCTTCAAAATCTGTGATCAAAGAATATTACCGCAACTCAGACCTGTTTCTTTTTGGATCGCAATCAGAGACTCAAGGACTGGTGATAGCTGAGGCAATGGCAGCCGGAACACCGGTAGTAGCCCTCAAAGGACCCGGAATCCAGGATATCATTATGGATGGAAAGAATGGCTATTTAGTTAAAAACAGCCCTCAAATGGTGGAGCGAACTGTTCAAATTATCACTGATAAACCGCTCTATGCACACCTATCCAAAGAAGCATTCCATACAGGGAGAGATTATACCCCTTTAGAATGCACTAAGAAACTGCTCAATGTATACACAAAACCTCGCAAAAACCCTTCTAGATAAGCACTTTCCTGCTTTACAAGTCTTCAAATCAATGCTATAATTCTATTTGAACTAATTTTTACTGTTGGGGGAAAATGAATGAAAAAATATGCCTTTATCCTACTTTCAATATTTGCTGCTCATCACTCCTATGGGATGGATATAATGGACTCTCCTATAATGGAGAATCCTATAAGAGATTCCGTCTTTATCAATTATGATGTTATAGAAAAAAAAATGATGAACTATAATTTTAAACAAATTAAAGCTTGGGTTAGTCGTCCTGCAAAACTTACTAGTGAAGACATACAATCTATTTTAACATGGTCTTTTTGGCGTCTTGCAGTATTACTTGAAAACAGTCTAAACAGTGAAGAAAATCTACTTACACTTGAAAGCCAATTTAAACATACCTATTTAGATATTGCAGATCAGTGCCTTACTCTTTTGAGCAAACGCTCAAAAAATGCACTAAAAGATAATCCTTTTTTACTGGAATGCTCTAACTTTCTTAAAAAGAACCATTCTTTATGTGTAAATTCTAAAGAGCAAGCATGCAAAGAGTGTAACACCCAAACCTCACTAGACCTCCATATTTTTTTATGCGCCCATCCCGATAAAGAAGAATAAAAACCTATCTCTATAAAAATGGCTCCCTGGGAACTGCTAGCCTGCCAAGAAAACACTTATAGTAAAGCAATACTTCCCTTTACAGCTTCCTTTTCCAATGGTATAATTCTATTTGAAAACAGCTTCTATGTATTAAGCGTTAAGCATTCAGAGAAAGCAAAGAGCATTAATTTGATAACTCAAGCAAAATTGACACTTACTGAGATTAAAAAACTCTTAAAGTAGATAGAAAAAAACAAATGAAAAAACCCCTTTTTAAATTGCACAATCCATTTCCGCCGGCTGGCGATCAGCCGAAAGCAATTGAAAAACTGGTAGAAGCCAGAGGGGGAATTTCTACTCTTATGGGGGTTACCGGATCGGGTAAAACATTCACCATGGCCAATGTTATCGCGCAACAGGATAAACCAGTTTTAGTATTGGCACCTAATAAGACTTTAGCCGCACAGCTGTATGAAGAATTTTCATTATTCTTTCCGGAAAACAAAGTCTGCTATTTTGTGAGTTATTATGATTACTATCAACCAGAATCATATATGCCTGCACAAGATATTTATATTCCCAAAGAAACAAAAATTAATAGCGAAATTGAGCGATTGAGAGTGGAAGCATCTGCATCAATGATCAATCGTAAAGACACAATCGTGATCGCATCAGTTTCTTGCATCTACTCACTCGGAAACCCGGAAGATTATAAAAAATTAGCCTTCAGCCTACAAGTAGGCCAAACGATTAAACGATCTGATTTAATTCGCCAACTTATTTTTATTCAATACAAACGAAATGATGTAGAAAAAGCATCGGGCACCTTCCAAGTGCTGGGTAACACCATTGAAGTAAACCTTCCCTACCAAAAAGAAAAACTACGCATTGAACTTTTTGGCGATGAAATTGAAAGTTTGGAATGGGTTCATAAACTGAATAACAATGTGATCATGGAGCTCGATAACACCATCATATTTCCTGCAAAACATTTTGTGACCACCAAAGATAAAATTAAAGCTGCCCATGCAAGCATCAAAGCAGAGCTGGATGAATGGGCACCAAAAATGACCAAGGAATTATACCAAGATAGAATTCGCCAGCGCGTGGCTCATGATTTAGAACTGCTACAACAAATCGGCCATTGCCCAGGGATTGAAAACTATTCAGTTCACTTTGATGGCAGAAAACCGGGTGAACCGCCCTACTGCTTGTTTGATTTCTTCCCGAAAAAAGATTTCCTGCTCATTGTGGATGAATCCCATATTGCGGTGCCACAATTGCATGCCATGTATGGGGGAGATAGATCACGAAAAAAATCATTGATTGAATATGGATTTCGCTTACCATCAGCATCTGATAACCGGCCGCTCCAATTTGAAGAAATAGAAAAATATTTTAATGATGTGGTGTTTGTCTCTGCAACGCCCAGCATCTATGAATTAAATAAATCAGACACGGTGGTAGAGCAAGTTATTCGCCCCACAGGATTAGTGGATCCTCAAATCGAAGTACTTCCGCGGGAAGGTCAAATAAAAAAGCTGATCAAAGAAATTAGATCAACACGAGATGCCGGATTTCGTACGCTTGTGACAGTGATGACTAAAAAGATGGCAGAAGAGTTGGCTCGCTACTTAGAAGAACAACAATTAAAAGTTTGCTACCTTCACTCAGAACTAAAAACTCCAAAACGGACCGAGTTGTTACAAAAACTTCGCTTAGGGGTATTTGATTGCTTAGTGGGCGTAAACTTATTGAGAGAAGGCCTTGATCTTCCTGAAGTAGCCCTTGTGGCTATCATGGATGCTGATTTAGAAAGTTTCCTTCGAGATAAGCGTTCATTGATTCAGATTATTGGGCGAGCTGCGCGGAATACTCAATCAAAAGTATTAATGTTTGCTGATCGAATGACTAAATCGATGCGCGGAGCAATCGATGAAACAGATCGACGACGAACATTACAACAAAAACATAATGCAAAACATGGTATCACGCCTGAATCGGTACAACGAGAAGTAACCAAAAGCATCTCAAACATGCAAAAAGCGATTCAAGAAGCTTCGAACCTTAATAAAAAGAAAAAATCTAAGCTATCCGCCCAAGATAGAAAAATTCGACTGCTCGAGCTTGAGCATGAAATGAAACAAGCAGCTGAAGATATGGATTTTGAACTTGCTATCAGGCTACGGAATGAATGGAATCAATTAAAAAATCTATAAAACAATGGGGAAATTATGAAAACAACAATAAATATATTCCTTTTATTATTCATCTATATCTCTCCTTTATGTGGGATGCTTACACTTGCAAACCATTCTAAAACAGAGCTGTCATTTACATGGCATCAACATGAACTGAATCTATCCAATGAGAGAAAGACATGGCATCCGCTGCCTGAATGGAAGATACCAAACATAACACAATCCATAACACAGATTTCTCGTCAAAAAAGACAAACACCTAATCTAATTTACAATATTCAAAGGTTTCCCTCACCATTACGAGTTCGAGAAGAGAAATCTAAGTGGCACGTCCCCAAGCACATAAAATCATCCGAAGAAAAATGGAGAAAGTATCTTCAAAGAACAAGTGAAAATGATAGCAGTTCGTTTCCAACAGATAATAGGAGTCACAATCTCACGCTCAACTCATTTTCAAATTTTACCCAAGTAGCAACCAATAGCGATACTCATACTGCCTGGGATAACTGGTCAAATGATGAAGAGTGCGAAGAAGAGGAATCATCCCAGGTAGCCCCTCAAAAATGCACATCCAAACACCCAGACCATTTAGAACTCATTCAACCAAAAAACAGTGAACAAAAAAATCATATCTCTACGCCCATTGAACTATTAAGTCTAGCTCGTAAACTTAATAGTCCTCTATCCCCTTTGAATACCATAGAACCCGTACATCAATCAGCACGACGTAGATTAAATACTCCTACTAATACACCTGATAAAAAAAGTATCCCATTAATGGACCTCATTAATACTGCTGCGCGATTGGCAACAATTAATTTATCTCAATCAAATGATTCAGACTTCCAAAAAGTTTGATTTATAAAAAGCCCTCAGTTATTGAGGGCTTTTTATAATCTACTTATTCAAGAAATCAAAAACCATCTTGCTCCAGCTTTCCATCCGATCATAATACTGCTTACAATCAGCAAGGCTTAAAAGCTCGCCCGATTGAAGTTCTTCTTTCACTGCAATATTTGCTGAATTGCCTTTTACTAAAAATACAAAACCAATATGCACTTGGCCAACAGGATTTGAATCATCATTCAGCACACCGATTGGCGTGATTTCAAGATTACCGTCATAAGCAATTTCTTCCTGAAATTCCCGCTTTGACCAATCATAAATTGAATCTATCTGCAGATCCTCTTCCCGAATATGACCACCAATGCCAAAAGAAAATTTACTTTGAAGGCGGGTTTCGCTCGCTTTTTTTTGACGCTGCATGATAAAATATTTTTCTTCATGCTCAAACACCAAATAAGGAATAATTTGTTTGTAGGTAGGATCTTCTTCCATCAACGAACGAGGCAAGAACTCTTTGTTATCTTGTATCAGTTGAAGATATTCATCACAATCAACCGCCTTGATTCCTGTCCAAGCACCTTCAGGAAAAAGTTTTTCGCGCTTTACCACCAAAATAAGTTCATCATTTGGTTTTAATTGGAATGTTTTTTGAGTAGATGCAGTTATAGTCATACAAGAATCCTTTAACAAATGAAGTTCATTTCGCACGTTTCATATCTGCAAAGAGTACCTTGATTTACACAAAATCAAAAGAAAATATTCGGCCTTGGAATTAACCAGGGCCGAATATTACTACTACTCCATCCATCGCAATTATGGAGGATCCATCTGCACACAGTAGACGATATTTTTAAAAATGACAATAACTTTTATCGTTGGATCGAATAAAAAAAATCAACGAATAGAAGCGAGACGTTTATCAAAAAAATTAAACCCACACCGCGCACCGGTGTTGTATTCCGCTAAGAAATAGGGAAACACGCCTCTATCAGAACAATAATTTTTGCAATAAGAATCATGATATGGATATTTTTTGTTCTCTTGAAAAAAGAACAGTGCCTGCACCGAGTTGTTCAAAAAACAAGTAATGATAATCAATACTAAAAACTTTTTCATTTTTCTACCCTCTATTTTCTTTATTGTACCTATAAATCATAGGTAAAACAATGGTTCTCCAGGTAATGCTTGCAACATCTATAAAAAATATGCTTCACTCAGTACCAAAATTTATGTGTCTCACCTAATAAGGAGTTCTTTTATGGCTATTGAAGTGAACAAAGCAGGCTTTGAGCAAGCAAAGCGATTAATATCTGAAGGTGCGGTTGATAAAGAGCGTGAGTGGCATCTTATGGAGCCAACACCAGAATCTGAAGATGCGTATCTTGCAAGCGTTGATGACAACATGGATGAATATGGTAAATGGTTCTTAGCAATCAACACAGAAAAAACTCCAGGAACAAAAGGCTATTATGAGTTCCCATATGGTGATTTTAAAGCAATTTGCCGTAGCGGTGTAATTGCTGCAAAACAACGTGCCGGGCAATATCATCATGCAGACGTGGAAGCAGCTGCTGGTGCTCTTCTAGATCTTATTGATGGCTAAGCAAATAACTATCTAAAAAAAGCGGGATGATGGTTATCATTCCGCTTTTTTTATTGTAAAATAAAGACTGTCTTAATAATTTACACCATCAAAATCACTTATCAAAAGGCTCATATGAAAAAATACACATTGAGTATGTTGCTGATATTATTACCCGCTTGCTTATTAACTGGAGAAAAAAAAATTATGATTAAATCCCATCAAGACGCAATAGCATTGCTACCCACTACTACTCAGCAAATCAAAAAGCGTGCACAACAAGCCATGAGCGAATCAAAAAAAGCTCTTGATGAAATTATTGCTATACCTAGTGAGAAAAGAACTTTTGATAATACTGCTCGTGCTCTAGACACTGCATCGTTGAAGTTTAATAGCCTCACAACGCCAATTCAAGCATTAGAATATGTGCATCCAAATAAAGAGATGCGCGAAACCGCTCATGAACAAAGTATCATGCTTAATAAATTTTCTATCGATACCTTTGGCTACAATCTTCCTCTCTATGAGGCATTCAAAAACTACTATAAAAACAATGCTCCTCGTGAAAAACTTGCCAAAACAGAACGATATTTCCTTGATGAATCAATGAAAGAATACAAACGTGCTGGCCTCAACCTTCCAGAGGAAACCAGAAATAAAGTAGCACAACTCTCAAAAGAACTAGCCCAACTCTCCCAAGAATTTAGCGCAAATATTGCAAAAGACACTCGTACATTAGCCATATCAAAAGATCAACTTGCTGGAATGAGTGATGATTTTATCAATGCGCTAAATAAAGAGGGTGAAAGATATATAATCAATACCACCTACCCTATCTACATACCAATCATGAAAAATTGTACTGTTGAGGCTACTCGTAAAAGAATGTGGGAACTGTTTCAAAATCGTGCCTACCCAATTAACAAAGATCTTTTAGAGCAAATTATTTCAAAACGAGATCAACTATCCAAACTTCTTGGATTTGATAGTTATGCACATCTAGATCTTGATAGCCAAATGGTTGGAAGCCCTGAAAGTGCTGAAAAGTTTTTAAAGACACTCATTCAAAAAGCCGATCGCAAAGAAGCTAAAGAATTTCAACGTCTCAAAGCTGATTTGCCAACAACAATAAAACTGATTGATGATAAAATACAACCATGGGATAAAGCATTTATAGAAGAACGCTATAAAGAAAAACATTTTAATGTTGATGATGAAAAGATTGCTCAATACTTTCCCATACAAAATACTCTCACCCAGCTGCTTGATATCTATCAACAATTTTTCAATATCACTCTTTCTGAAATTCCAGTTTCAGGACTCTGGCATGAAGATGTGAAACTCATCAAGGCTACTAAAAAGGATGGTGCCGTTCTTGGCTATCTGTTTTTGGACCTATATCCAAGGGATAATAAATATACCCATGCATGTGAAATTGATATCAAAAAAGGACAAATAATAAATGGGTCTATTGACCCAACGGTTGCAATTGTGATTGCCAACTTCCCGAAACCTACTGCCAAAAAACCTGCACTACTGAAACATAATGATGTGGTAACCTTCTTCCATGAATTTGGGCATGCCATTCATGATATTTTAGGTGCAACAGAGTTAAGCTCTCAAGCTGGCACATCAGTGAAACGGGATTTTGTTGAGCTCCCTTCACAAATACTTGAAGAATGGATGTATGATTCTGAAATACTAAAAAAAGTAAGTTCTCATTACAAAACTGGTAAGCCAATGCCAGAAGAGATGATCAATAAAATTATTGAGCTTAAGAAGTTTAATTCTGGTGGGTTTGTGCAACGGCAAGGAATGCTGGCAACACTCGCACTACAGTATTTCAAAAATGGTGAACAAAAAGATTTGGATGAAATTCTAAAAAACACCTACAACTCAATCATAAAGCACGGCCTTTTTGATTCAGACAATCATTTCTATGCATCATTTGGGCATTTGACCGGATATGGTGCAAAATATTATGGTTATTTATGGTCGAAGGTGTTCGCTCTTGATTTATTTGAGGAAATAAAAAAACATGGTCTACTCAATCCTGAAATAGGCGAAGTTTATGCAGCTAAAGTTATTGGTAAAGGTGGCAGCGATGACCCAAATAATCTTTTACGGGATTTCTTAGGCCGAGAACCAAATCAAAAAGCATTCTTACGAAATTTAGGTTTATAGAAAAAAGGGGCTTGGTTTTTGCCAAGTCCCTTTTTTATTATCGGTGTTTTCTAACTTCTATGCAGCAGCTGCAGCCACGTTTTCAGCTTCTTTCGGCGAAACAGATTTAATCATACTACGCGTTTGAGAAAGCTGTTGCTGTAAACTGCTGGTAGGATTCTGAGCATATTGCTGCTCTAATTTATGCAGCTTACCTTTTAAGAACCTTGCAGCCTCTTGCGGAGAAACTGATTGTTCAACAGGGCGAGAATAATAGGGCTCACGATAATAGTTGCGGTAATACGGATAATTATAATAGGAAGCACCCCACCAAGGGTCTCCGATATAATAACTATTCCACCATGGGCGATAGTATCCACCCCCATAACCAAACCCACCATAAAATGCCGGACGAAATCTACGACGATATCCTCCATGATGTCTTCTTCCACCACGACGCATTGCTACTCGTCCACGACCACCGCGGAAACCTCTACCACCACCCCCACGACGTGCACTGATAAGCCCAATCCCAAGGCCAATCACAAACATTACCAATATCCAAATATGATTCTTCATTACTATTTTCCTTTTTATATTTATTGAGCAATAGAAGCTCCTAATGCTAGAATAGCACACTCTATTGACAAATTGCAATGATTTTGGTAAGGTGTAAGTGTCTATAAATAAGCCTACTTGGGCAATGATTTCTCCTTGGATCAACCAGGAAGCTATTGACTAGGCTGGAACACAAGAGTATTGTGACAAAAAAGAAGCCTATTTTGTTGACTATAGGTTGCCTATTGAAGTATATATATTATATGTATGAATTTATCCTAAGGGGGATTAAGTAATGAAAAAAGTTATTGCTTTCGCACTAATGTCTACTTTGCATTTACATAGCATGGACATCTCACAAAAATCCACACTACTTGGCTTTGAAATGGGAGATCAACTCTTTAGTGAAGATATTCAACAAAAAGTTGCAAACATAATGTTTTACAAAAATTCAACAGACCTTTTTCCTCTTGTGAAAATCCTAATTGAAACTTATACAACAGGACAAGATCGTGAAAGCACGAAAATTGTTCTAGAAGAACAAAAAGGCAGATTAATTGGACTAGAATCACAAGAATCTCCAGATGGCACTACACAATCTCTTATGCTTCTACAAAATAAATGTAAAAATCGTTATTTTCCTGAAAATGTAAAGGATATAATAAAGATACTCTCTGAAGATGAACAAGAAATGCTCAACTTACAGACAATCAAACCTACTCTGCTAACAAAAATTTCCACAATAATACATCAACCTAATCCTAACAAAGATTCTATTACTCTAGCCCAAATATCCTATATTCAACAAGATGGAACAACCAAGACCATAATTGGCCACATTAATGAGCCTACCAATAAGAAAAAAAAATTAGGAAATTATACTATTTTACCAGTTCTGATCAAACATGGACGTAGGTTTATACGTAAAGAAATTCCCCTTGCATATATCACAGATATTCAGGCTCGAGCAAAAAGCACTTCCCCTAAAGCAAGTCCAAAAACACCGCGAAAACGTACATCTTCTGCCCATAACTGATAGCAGATAATCAATTTAACCCGACTTGCTAATTTTAAAGTAGCGATGTAAAAGAGTTTTTTGAAATTTGTCTAAAAACCGATCATGCCTGCTCACCATGATCGGATAAAAAATAATTCTAATTGTTTAAGAACTAGCGATTTCCTTTTTAATAAAGAATAATCAACAAGCAACTTAAATTTCTTTATTATCAATTGCTTGAAAAATACGTATCTCAATTCCTTTCACTACTGATTTTGAATCTCTCCAGCCTTTGTTTTGATATTATCGTCAGTTCAATATCCTAAAAAAATCGTAGATCCCTTAAAAAACTCACTCAGCACGATTATAATATTGATCATATCTTGCGATTATTTGACAAACTTTAGTAGATTTAATTACAGTACATAAAACTATCCCGACTCCACACAAGAGACAAGCTATGAAAAAATTAGTATATTTATTACCCTTAATCCTATTTCATTCAACCATATTTTGTATGATTGATATGCATGAATACACACTCCCTTCTTTTGGAAGCTTAGTGGTGGTACAACATATGCCAGACTTAAAAAAATCATCCTATTCTTTTGGGTACTTTCAAAAAGCGAGCTCAAAAAATATAGTTTTGAAATCTGATCAATCTGATCAAAAAGAAATCGCTATCAAAAGAAACAGTGTTGAAAATATACAAACACTCACCGGAAAATTAATAACTATTTTATATAAAATTCAACAACTACATTCTGATTTTATTAACAGAGATCCAAAAGAAAAACTTGTGGTCAACGAAGACTATACACACGAAGTTTCAGGAAAATGTGAACAAAACTCTTATATTCCAGGTCATTTACGAATTGAAAGCAATGGGACTATTCATCATATTCCCAAAGACGATATCATCAGCTTAACTCAGCGTATCTTACTCCCGGTTGATAGCATGCCATCCATCGGAGAACTTTAAACTGCTCAATATTTAGGGAAACTGAGAATTTATTAATTTTAATTGCAATCTTGAACACATTATAACTATACTCCTCAAAATAGGAGTTCAGTATGAATAAAAATTTATCAATGTCGTTATCAATTAGTCTTGTTTCGATTCTCATGGGCAGTAGTCTATACAGCCAAAGAGTTACAAAAACCATTATTAATAATACTAATACAATCATCGTGGTAGCTATAAAAGGTTCCTTTGATAAGCGCCCCAAAACAACTCGTATTAAGCCTGGCCGCAAGAAGGATATCCTCTACTCGCAAACAACTCTGGAAAAACTCACGATTACAGTCCCTTTGAAATCATCCTATACATTGATAGAAAAAGATTTAGCATTCGGCATAGAATCAAAACTAACTGATAATAAAACAATTGAAGTTACTGATACATGCCTTATCTTTAAAAACCCTACAAGTTCAAAAAGAAGCCAATCTGCCCCTCCAAGAACCAACAATTCACAACATACTTCTACAACTCACACGTAATCAAGGAAACTGACTAATTCCTAATTTTTGCCAATCCTCATCAAACCGTTTCATACCTGCATCAGTGAGCGGATGATCTAAGATAGTTTCAAAAAGTTTCACCGGCAGTGTAGCCACATCAGCACCAACTAAAACAGTATCGTTAAAATGCTCGATTCCACGCAAAGATGCTGCTAAAAGTTTAGTGCTATAGCCGTATTCATCGATCATAAATCGAATCTCTGAAAGCCGTTCAATCCCATCTTCGCCGCTATCATCTAACCTTCCAATGAATGGAGAGATATATTTCACCCCAAGTTTGCACATCATAAGCGCCTGAGCAAGTGTAAAAATAAGAGTGATGTTAATCGAAACCCCTTCATCTACAAGCTTTTTAATAATTTGTGCATAATCTTTATGAGCAGGAATTTTTACCGTAATATTCTTGCCCAACGCAGCAATTGCTTGTGCTTGCCTATAAACATCTTCTGGTTTTTTTTCAGTAATTTCCACGCTAATATCAGCTTCAGGCATCAGTTTTGCAATTTCTTTCACCAGCGATTTAGGATCACCGCCTGCTTTTGATAAATGAGTTGGATTGGTAGTGATGCCATCAATGAGTCCGGTGCCTGCCCATTTTTTTATAAACGACACATCTGCAGTGTCTAAGAAAATTTTCATAATTTTTAATCCTTTTGTATATGACATCAGTTCTACTGAACTATTGATTTTTTTGCAATGCAAATATCATTTGATAAACTAAATAAGAATTAAAGATGATTTTCATCCGTTCGTGGGGAGCAGCCTTCTGAGGCATGTCGAATCCATAACGGATACATTAAAAATGTAAGGAGAAAAACCTCTATGGTTGGTTCGACACGTCACTCAGTTCCTGCTCACCACGAACGGTTTTTATTTTATTATGAATAAACAGTCTCCCAACTATAAAAACCCAATTATCCCTATTACTATCAAAACCCTCTATGGAACCTTCATCATCACAGAACCAGAACTGATCGCTCTTATCAATAGCCCCACAGTACAACGACTCAAAAAAATTCATCAATATGGTGTGACGCGATATATGATTGATTATAATTACACACGCTATGATCATTCAATTGGTGTGATGGTACTACTCCGCAAATTTGGCGCATCACTCAATGAACAGATCGCCGGACTTTTGCATGATGCATCCCATACCGTTTTTTCTCATGTGGGAGATATTGTTTTTGACCATACCGACCACACACAATCCTATCAAGATTCAATTCATGAATGGTTTTTAGCCCAAACAGAAACGCCAGAAATTTTGGCAAAGTTCAATCTCACCGTCGAAGATGTGTTTCACAAAAGTGGTGATCATTGCATGCTTGAGCAGGATCTGCCCAATATTTGCGCAGATAGATTTGAATACAATTTAATGGGCACGTTTGGAGAGAACCTGCTCACCAAATCCGATATCAAAGATATCTTAGCTAACATCACTTTCGATAATGGCTGTTGGATATTCACCGATCTTACTGCCGCTCAAAAATTTGCATATGCACAGCTCAAATTAAACGAACTGACTTGGGGAGACCCATTCAACGGACTTGGATATCATCTTGCAGCACGAGCGCTTAAACGGGCAATAGAACTTCATCTTATCACACGACATCAGATGCATTTTGGTTTTGATGATGATGTTTGGAATGTTTTACTAACCTGTGATGATTCATTGATTAATAAAACTACCGATCAGATTCTGAATTTAAAAAAACATTGGGAAATGGCCAAAGAAGGAGAACTCCGGATCGAACCTAAATTCCGCGGCATTGATCCATGGGTAAAGATTGATAATCAAGTAAAAAGACTTAGAGAAGTCGATGCCGAGTTTGCTGCAGAGTATCAAAAAACTAAAAAGAAATTGAATGCTGGCTATTGGGCCCGGTTGAGATAAGGGTCCCTCGATACAATTTGATTCATTTCATTCACCAAACCACTCGGGATAAATTTATATCTACTCTTTTAGATTTAGATTGATATTCACCGACTCATAAGTCCGCAATTCCGTCCTAAACAACTTTTTCACTTCATCCCGAGTGATCCTCCATAGCCTTTAGCGTAGGAGTGATTGTATCGAAGGAACCGTTAAAAAACACAAATAAAAAAATTTAAAAGGCCGAACCACTCTGAATGAGTGGCTCGACCTACAATGGGGGAATGAAAGTTATTTCCCATATCCATCAGCTTACGCTTGAGGTATCCCCCCGAGAAGTTCTCGTAAATATTGAACTTGTTGTTGATGTTCCTGTATAAGATTCCAATTTGATGCATACTCCATTTGGCGGTGAAGTTCTTCAATTCTATTATGCACTTTTTCATGAATTTCTTGCCAGTCATTATTTCGAGCTAACTGTGCATATTCTTGTCCCAGTCCAAAGATTGGATACCATGGGTATTCATAACCTTGCCAGAAATAATATGGTAAATGACCATCCCAAATTAAATTACCCCACCATGCTGACCACCAGTTAAAGCCCCACCAGAATGGCATTGCATCGAACCAGAAAAGCCAAGGACTATTCTGCCAGCCTTGCTGACCAATACGAATTAATTTTTCTTTACCCACAAATTTACGAGAATGTGAACCTACACGGCGCACTGATTGGCGCTGTCGTGGAGGTGTTGGAACTGCAACCGATCTTCTAGTAGGCGCTCTCCAAAATCCTGGTACAAAACCACCAGCTCCTGGGAATTGTACAGGTCGTCCCACATGACCATGTCTTCTTCTTCGTGGTTCTGAAGATCGTCGAGATGGTTTATGAGTTGGTGGACTACTCGGAGCTGTTCTTGATACGGTTGCTGAAGGTTTTGCCCGTACTGCAGTTACCGTTGGAATCGGCCTTGTAATTTTTTGTGGAATGGACATACCACTTGATGAGGCAACGCTTTTTCTGCTCCCACTGCGATGTTTTGAAACTTTTGGAACAGATCGTGCAGGTGTTAGCATTGCTTGCAAACTTGATTGAACCGTACAACTCACGATTATTAAATAATATAAGAATTTACGCATCCCTGATCCCTTCTTCTGTGAATCTTCATAATTTTATCACACTACTTAATTTACCATTTGGCAATGATAATATGGAAGGGTTTGCTTGGGTTTGTAGATTAAAATCTGAATGTGTGGACCTAGAAGGGCTATCGGTTTATTACTAATAAATAAAAGAAATCACAACACAGACTCGCTGTTAGTCAAAAGCTATATAGAAAAATTTGGATTTAGACTTTTCCCGTTCGTGGTGAGCAGGAGTAAAGCGCCTGTCCGGCGAAGCCTTGGCGAAGACTGAACATATCGAACCATATATACATAAAAAATTCACATGGTTCGACACGCCTTAAAAAGGCTGCTCACCACGAACGGAAGATGGAAATTGTATGTATTATTACTTACTTTTTTCAGATGACAGGAGTTTTCGGATAAGCTCTTAGCATAATCTTGTTGGAACTTTAGAACTAATATTTTTTGTTCAATTTATCGATCATCCAATAAATACCCAAGCTGATTATCGCTGCAAAAAAACACCAGACAGAAACAAAGGATGCATTGAATATAATACGACTACCAATTAAAGAAGAAGAAACCAGCAACCCTAACAGCCCCATATACGGAACCGTGGTCACAAAAAATGACAATACTACAGGAACTGCATAGACTAAAATTGCCCAATCAGGATAATTAATGCCCACAAGATATTGAACGTGATCACAACAAACTACAGATGTATGAATCTGTGTCACAATCATATAATTAGCCACATACAAAGCCCAAATAATGCCGATCCCTAGCAAACCTACCAACATTTGTTTGCGTTGTTTATTTTTTTCTATACACCAAAGTGATAAGGGAACCCAAATTGGCCAAACCACAAACGCAAAGAATAAAAATCCGTAGGTCCCAATTCCTAAGAATGGATCTTTTGCTAAACCATAATTTTGAGTAAGCCACACAATACCTTCAAAAAATTGCTGTATGCCAAAAAAGAATGGTATCAATGCGAATGGAATAAGATTTTTATAGTGCGTTTTACGAACCGATAATAATCCAATTACAGATAATACTACTGATGCTATAAAACTTGCTTGCGCAGAAAAACACATATCTTTTCCTCAACTCACATCAATGCATGCAATAAACCAATAATGCTCATCGTCATCACCAATGCAATAACTAAAACTTTTGTTTTCATCACTAACCCCTTCCCCTATGAACTACATAATAGGACATTTGGAAGGTGTTAAACAATAGTTCTATGCAGGTTCTTTACCACACTTGATCATTAGACGAGTAAGTTTTGCTTTAGCAATCTGCGTATCAGATGATTGATTAGTTGCATGATCTGGATTGCGTTGTTTGTTATATTGAGACACAAATAGATCCCAGCTACTTTGCTTATCACTATTTTTTTTTGAAACATCAAACCCATTTTCTAGCAACTCAATCGCTACTTGATAATCCTGCTTAGATAAAGCAGTGTGAAGCTTAGTGGTGAAAATTTTCTTTTTCACTTTGAAGAGAGTTGGCTTCTTTGGCTCTCCATCAATAGTGCAAGAGAAATCCTTTCCCAAAACATCAAAATATTTCATCGGATTAAGCTTATGAAGAATAAATGTTGTAGGAGATTTTGGGGATTTTAGCTGATCATATTCCATAAAACTAATAGCCGACCATGACATGAATGCAAGGCTACAAAGCAACGACAAAAGATTCATACGCTTACTATTTTGCTACAAAGTTTAATAATCGCCCCGGCACATAAATAACCTTTACAATCTGTTTACCTTCCAAACGACTGGCCATAGCTTGCTTTCCAAGATCCTCAATTTGTTCTTTTGAAGTAGCTTGAGGTACCACAATTTTTCCGCGAAGCTTACCATTAATTTGAATCGCTATCGTGAGCTGATCTTGAACCGTGAGTGCAAGATCAAAAGTAGGCCAACTGCATTCAACCAGCTGTTTGCCCAATAAGTGTTCTAGTAGTTCAGTTGCCATAAATGGTGCAAGCACCGAAAAACTGACCAAAATTTTCTCTACGGTTGCTCGGGTCAACTGAGCTTTCGTGTGCATAAGATCATTAAGCAGCTCCATCAGCGAAGCGATCGCAGTATTTGGTTTAAAGTGTGTAAGCCGTTCTTGATAATCTTTTATGAATCTATGCACACGCTTAGTAACTGCCAAATCTTCTTTTTGATCAGGTGGCAACACTGTAGTTGAAAGCGTAAAAAAGTTATAAAATTTATTTAAAAATCGTTTAATTCCTTCAAGCCCTGCATCCTGCCATTCCACATCAAGCTCAGGAGGTCCCATAAATAAAATGTACATCCGCAATGCATCAGTGCCATATTTTTCTACTATCTCATCTGGGTTAACCACGTTGCCTTTTGATTTAGACATTTTTTCTACATGGCCACTCTTGTCTGAAAGCTTAAGAATCATTCCCTGATTAAATAGATGTGCAAACGGTTCATTAAACGGCAGGAATCCTAAATCATGAAGCACGTGCGTATAAAAACGTGCATAGAGCAAATGCAATATCGCATGCTCAATACCACCCACATATAAATCAACCGGCATCCAATAATCCATATCTTGCCGATCGAAAGCACTGTTTTGCAAATCAGGGTTTGGATACCGCAAGAAATACCAACATGATCCAGCCCATTGAGGCATCGTGTTTGTTTCTCGTTTTGCAGGCTCGCCGCATTTAGGACAATCAACATTAACCCATTCGCTAATGGCAGCTAGTGGAGATTCGCCCGTTCCTGTGGGTTTATAATTTTTTACTTCTGGCAAAATTACCGGCAAATCCTTTTCTGGAACTGCTACCACGCCACATTTTTTACAATGGATAAGTGGTATTGGCTCGCCCCAATATCGTTGGCGAGAGAAAATCCAATCACGTAGCTTATAATTGATTTTGCGTTTCGCTATTTTTTTCTGCTCAAGAAAGTCAGTAATTTTTTCTTTGCCTTCAGTTTTGGCATCAAGCCCATCAAACTGACCGCTATTGATTAATTTTCCATCAGCCACAAACGCTTCTTTTAAATCCTGCCGATCATCAACTGAAGATTCTGGAGCTCTAACCACTTGCGTGATCGGAAGCTCAAACTTTTTTGCAAATTCAAAATCACGTTGATCATGCGCAGGAACCGCCATGATAATTCCGGTGCCATAATCTTTAAGCACATAACTA
>SDBT01002907.1_pt1 | contig 29851 bp, 29 predicted proteins | sample 2277101 | NCBI WGS metagenome assembly SDBT01 (sample SAMN10404973, study PRJNA504765) | marine sediment metagenome | isolation source: marine sediment core GS10_PC15, 103 cmbsf | place: Arctic Ocean: Southern Knipovich Ridge | collected 2010
ATAGATGACGATTCAGTTCGAATGTATCTTCGAGAGATCGGACGAATTCCACTATTGAAAACTGAAGAAGAAGTTCGACTTGCGAAACGAGTAGAGAAGGGCGATTTGGTTGCTAAAAAACAGTTAGCAGAAGCAAATTTACGTCTTGTAGTTTCAATCGCTAAAAAATATATAGGGCGAGGACTTGGGCTACTTGATCTAATCCAAGAAGGCAACACCGGTCTTATGCGTGCTGTTGAAAAGTTTGACTATAAGAAAGGTTATAAATTCTCAACATATGCTACTTGGTGGATAAGACAAGCGATAACACGTGCGATTGCTGATCAAGCACGAACTATTCGAATTCCGGTTCATATGATTGAAACTATAAATAAACTTATTCGAGTTCAACGTTCGTTAGTGCAGGATTTGGGACGAGAGCCAACCCCTGAAGAGATTGCCCAAGAGATGGGGCTAGATGTAGAAAAAGTTGAGCACATAATGAAAATCTCGCAAGAAACTGTTTCTTTGGAGGCTCCGGTAGGAGAAGAGGAGGATTCGAAGCTCGGAGACTTTATAGAAGATGACAAAAATCTCTCTCCTGAAGACAATGCAGTTTATCAACTTCTGAAAAATCATATAGATAAATTTTTGGATGAGCTAAGTCCACGAGAGCAAAAGATATTACGGATGCGTTTTGGCTTAGAGGGTGGGCGATCCCACACTTTAGAAGAAGTTGGCCAAGAGTTTGGAGTTACAAGAGAGCGGATTCGACAGATTGAGGCAAAGGCACTTCAAAAACTTAAAAAGCATGAGAGAAGTGAAAATTTGAAAGACTACTTAAAATAGAATACAAGCCCTTCGCTAAAATACAAATAACTTCCCAAAAATACAAATATAGAATCAATCACTGTTTATATGTAGAGAATATTGGGATAGAAATATTACGTAACGATATGTCAAACGAAAAATCGCCCAAGAGGCGATTTTTCGAATATTTAAGAATATTAATTTTACAATTTATTCTTTGCCCTTCTTTTCGCAATCAGCCAAACAAACAGAATAGTGAGAAGGGTTGCGATTGTGGTCAATGCGGTAGTAGCATAGCTGGTGTTAAAGAAACTGTTGTCGCTCCAATATAGAGTGTTTTGAAATACCGATGATTTGGCCGAAAGTGCGTCTGTATCATCCTTAGCTTGAACCGATATCTTATAAATCTCTCCAGCATCAAGCCCTGTAATCTTATAAGATGTTTTATCCTTTTCAATATCAAATGGAGAAATCTTAGAACCAGAAGCAATCTGGGCTGTAACTACATATCCTGTTAGATTTTCTTCTTCGTTTGCATCCCAAGTAACCATCATTGAATTTTGCGTGTGGTCTATGACTTTTACATTTTTAACTTTAGAGGGACCGATCCCAGCAGGGGTCGTAATCGCAACTATGTTTGAGCTAGCCGATTGCAATGTGGATTGAAAAGCTCGAACGACATAATAGTATGTTGTAGAAGATCCGACAGAATCGTCTAAAAACTCAACTATGTTTGCATCTGTTTGTCCAATTTTTGTATAGCCAGAACTTCTCTTTAGTGATCGAAAAACCTTGTAGCCATCAATGTCAACAGTAGTTGAAGATGTCCAGCTAAGTAAAACCCCTCTGGTCTCTTTTTTTTCATCAGTGACAAACTTTGCGGTAAGTGAAGTTGGTTTTGTGACCAATTCAGAAGTGTCTCCAAGTGCTTCATCTGAAACATTTGCGGACGTAATGGAACTTGTGTCTGGGGTTGTACCTTCAGTAACCGGATCATCATCACCGCCTGGATCGGTCGGAGGCGGGTCGTCATCGTAGCCGTAAGTCTTAAAGCCCTGGTCAGTTTGGATGAATGAAGTTGGACTACTTGGGAAGCTATGGATCATGTATCCGTAGTTGTAGTAACCGGTGTTCCTTCCATACCATCGAAGATTTGTGTTGTTCCCAGCATCTAGACAAATCCAGTGGGGATCATTTGCAGTAATTGCAGTGTCTGTTCCATCAGAATCGCTCATTCTTTCAAATCCTTCAGCAGCTGGACCTCTAGTTGTAAATGTTTCCAACACATCTCCCGGAAGGCTACCTGAGTTGGTTCTTAGTGTAGCTGTAACTGCACTTCCATTGCCATCGGATAGGTAAACATCCATATAGCTTGCGAAGTTATCTTTTGTTGGTGTTATCATCTGACAAACTTGACCAAAGTTTTTAACCAATACATAGACATTCCAAGTATCGGGTGAGAATTCGTACGATTGATCAAGTTCTGGAGTTGCTGCAGAAGTTGGCTGAATTGATAAAAAAAGCATCCCAAAAATAATGGATGCGATAGAAGTAACGACAAGACCAACAAACCTTTTTTTCATAATATGCCCCTCATAAATTATTACAAATTTGTGATATCAATATTATACCAACAATAATCTATTATAACAATATATATATCAAAAACCACCAGCCTGTTATAGCTTGGTGGCGATCTATTGATATGGTGTCAAATAACCGCGGTCACGGGTAAATTACACCATATTTTGATATAATATAACTATGAAAAAATCCACAAAAGAGATGTTGAAGCTGTCTGCAAAAGAGGTATTTTTAAGCATTGTTGATTTAACTGCAGAAGTGGCAGGGATGAATTATTATTACAGAAAAGGCGTAGAAGAGTATCTGTTAAAGAGGGAATTCGAGAAAAAAGAGATAGCTGAAAGGTTTAAGTATCTTAGAAGGGCAGGATATATTGAAACATTTATGGATGAGAATAATAGATGTGTAGAGATTACGCCAAAAGGGAAAGAATACTTAAAGAAAATCAACTATACTGAGCTAAAGATAACTCGATCCGAGAAATGGGACAAAAAGTGGAGAGTTGTAATATTTGATATTCCAGAAGATCATAAAGATCGAAGAGATATGTTTAGGGAAAAGCTTTTAAATCTGGGTTTTGAACTGATTCAAAAAAGTGTTTATGTTTATCCATTTGAATGTACAAATGAAATAGCTTTTCTAAAAGAATGTACACTTACGACAAATAATGTAATTATTATGATATCGGATATCATCGAGGGCGAAGAAAAGATATTGAATAGATTTATGAAAAAAGGTGTGCTAAATATCAAGGATCTTGAGTGATATATAGAAAGTGTCAAATATCCGCGGTCGCGGATATAGTACACCACAATATCTAATGGTGTGTTTTGAGTTTACATTAGAGGTAATTTTTGGTATTATCTTTTTGTATTCCGGAGTAGCTCAATGGCAGAGCAGGACGCTGTTAACGTCAAGGTTGTCGGTTCGAATCCGACCTCCGGAGCCAAACTTAAAATTACTAGCATTAGGCTAGTTATTTTTATTTACCTAAATATTGATTGAACTAATGTCTAATTGAGTCGTAGTTTTGTTATCTCTCAAGTATCGTTGTCGTATCGATCAGGGTATTTGCATTATTGTAAGCCCTTAGGACTGCACTATTCGAGTAAACTGACATTAGAAAGTGACCAAGTGAAGTCTGACCTGAAGCTACAAAGTAATCCACACCATTTACTTCTGTTTTTTGATAAACATGTTCGTGGCCGGAGATGACGAAATCAACTCCATAAGAAATAAATAACGGAACCATTGCACTAAGCATTCCTTTCGTGTCTCCACCAACACCATAAATAGGGTAATGGAAAATTACTCCTGTTATTCGAGATTGCGAGGCTTCACTTTGAAGATCACTTAAAAGCCAATTGTATTGAGCCGATCCGCTTGCAACAGATGTTGCATAATTATCCAAAATCACCATATGAAGATTGCCAGAATTCACGGAATAGTAGTGCTCGTTGCCGGGGAATGTGAAATTGTCAAAGTAAACTGATGAGTTTCGCTCATTGTTGCCTTGAGCAGCATAAAAAGATTTTGTCGATAGCATTGTGGCGGCAACAGCATTGAACCTATCTTTGCTCGCAACTGTTCCATCTTCTAGAAGATCACCAGCATGAAAGATCGGATTTGCACCAGAGCTTAAGATATTGTTAACCACTATTTGGTGAATAGCATCTTCTCCGTCGGTATCTGATTGGGAATCTCCGTAAAATGCTACATAAGCGGATGCAGATTCAGATTCTGGAGTTGAATCAGATGAGCTACCATCGGATGATTCAGATGATGACTCGGATGATGATGAAGAAGAACCAGAAGTTTTATTTGAGCTTTTGGACGATTTTAAATTCTCTATCTCTTTTTGAACTTCTTCTGTGGGGTCATTGCTATCATAGAATGCGATATCAATTTCTGATTTTTTGGAAATATCGAAATTTGAATACCTAAAATAAGCAAAAACACCTCCGCTCATGACTAGAATAATAATGACAATTAAAAATAGATTTTTTCGGATGAAAGATACCAGATTGTTCATATTACTATTATAGTCGTATTGGAAGAATAAATCATTATATGGTAAAATATAGCCAATAAATTGATTAGGAGGGACTATGGCAGATTCTAATGATACGCCGTCAGCACCAGCACCAGCACCAGCACCAGAGAAAAAATCTTCTGGTGGTGGAACTTGCATTACGATCGCTATCACTGCACTCATCACATTTGTTCTAACGGCAGCGGCAGTTGGCGGAGGAGTTTATCTTTGGCAAAAGGCGGTTTGTGTAGTTGAAAAAGACGATTTATCTAGTGCAATATCCACAACTAACGTCGCTAACAATTCATCGACTACAACCGATGATAGTGCTTCCACATCATATGATATGACAGTTGAAGGAACTTCTCCTACAGATAACACGGAGAATTTTATCGTCTTAACTCTTGGTACTGTTCCTGGTGCAACTTTAGACTATGATACCGCGAAGACCTACTTGTCAGCATCAGAGAGAGCAAAATTTACTGATGATTCTTACATCCCACTATTTTATGGAATCCAGGAAGGTCCAGATACATATGAGATGAAAACTCAGACCATAAACGGCAACGACGCAACGGTTAAAGTAGATGTACTTTATGGCGAGATGATGGAAGCCTGGGCTTTTACTCTAATATGGCAGGATGGAGCCTGGAAGATAGATGGTTTCAGAAATGACGCCCAATAATATCGAACAACAGAAAGACAATAAAGAGCCCCAAAAGAAAAGAAGTCCATGGGTAGTAGTTTTGGTGGTTGGAATTATATTATTATTCATAATAGCAGCAGTTTTTCTCTACTATTATTTTAATCAAGAGTGGCGAGGACGTACTTATAGTTACGAAAATTCGAGGTTTGCCTATAGCGTTGATTACCCGATTGATTGGACTCTAGGTGAAGCACCGACCAACAATGACGGTAGAGACATTAGTTCGAATGAAGATGAAGTATTATGTAGCATATACGGTTTTAACAATTCGTTGACATCGGAAAGTGGCGGCCCTCAATCACTGGACGAATTTGTAGATTGGATGCTTTCAAATGAAGAGATTGATTTAATCGAAAGAAGTGATGTAAAGATTGATGAAGCAGATGCCAGGCGTTTGCTATACAACAGTATGGGAAATGTAATGGAAGCAGTTTACACCCTGAACAAAGAAGATGGACTCGGTTTTTGGTGTAGCTATCCGGATGATAAGATAAGAAAAAAGTACTCAAAAACATTTGAGGGGATGTTTAAAAGTATAAAACTCGATATTGGCGAGAGTGTAGATTTTGGTGGAGATAATTGTGATGCATTGCTAAGTGGAGTAAGCATTCCCTTAATTGACATGGATACTATTGTCGATGCCAGTTATACTGGTGTTACTATGATCGATAGAGATAGTTGGGACAGAGAAAAGTTACCAGCAAAAGTTATTGAAAATGAAAACAACGGTTATGTTTGTTACCCGACACCGCTGGAATTTAATAGTGAAGAGAGCGGGGGTGACGAGTTGAGTCAACCCGAAGTTACAAAAGTCGAATGGCTGTGTGAATTGGAATACGAAGATTTCAAATATATAAATTCAGATGATCCCGAGAAAGATCTGCTAATATCGAGTGGATATGGTTGCGAAAGTGTCAGCTGTGAAAAAGATGGATTGGATGATTCAGTGCTCTTATGCACGAAGTGATATAACATAGTTCGCGTTTAAAATGGTTTTTTGTAAGTAAATATTAAATTATGGGGGTAAAATGGACTCAATCGAAAAAGGGGTAAAAGTAAAAAGGGATGTATTGATTGTTATCATCGCCGTTTTGGTGTTAGGTGCAGGGGCGCTAGGTTATTTGTATTACACTGAAAATCAGGATAAGAAGAATCTTTCTGATGAAAACAAAGAATTGCAAGATCGTTATGAGGAGATCAATGCAAAGCTTGAGGGAGAAGTTACAGATTTGACTGGCGGTACTGAGTCTCTAACTGGAGAAAAAAGCACGCTCTCATCAAAAAATGCAACACTAACTAGCCAAAATGCAGATTACGCAGCCGGTATGGTCAAAATTAAAGCCTACAATGATTTTCTAAAGTATTTCAATTCTGTAATAGAAACTCATGGAGGCTTCTCGGGTTGGACTACTGCAGAATTCAATACCGCACAAGGTTTAGCAAGTGCAACTGGAGATACCAGCTTCGTTGCAACTGTTGACTGGGCTTGGTATCAGACGTCAATTCCGGCTATTGATAGAATTGTTAGAGTTCAAAAAGAGATCGCTGCAGGGATAGAGGGAGGAATAAAATAGAAAAATGAAGATATTGTCCTACATATTGGTTTTCATCATAGGACTGGCCTGCGGGGTTTGGGTGTTTTCGTTGATGACAAGGGGTGCCATACAAGACGATGATGATAAAGATCTAAGTGTAGTTAACAATTATTCATTAACACGAGATGTTACAGTTTATATGCCGTGGTGGGATCAAGATAGAGCGTTTGAGACGATCAAGCAAAACAAGGACAAGGTCAAATACATAAAAGCTTTTTGGTATGAAGCAAAAAAAGATGGCTCGATCAAAAAATATACTGGTGCCGAAAATGACGAGATAGAGGAATTTGCAAAGCAAAATAGTATCGGGTTTATTCCGGTCATAAATAATGATTTTTCGGCAGAAACTGCTAAAGAATTAGTTTCCAACTCAGAAGTATCCGCAAAACATTTAGACAATTTAGTCAATATGGTCCAAGAGAATGAATTTGACGGACTGGAGATTGACTATGAAGGACTTGATGCGGAAGATGGAGCAAAATTTTCAGCATTTATAGCTAATTTGTCCTCAAGACTGCATCAAAATAATAAAGTTTTACATATTGCAGTTCATGCAAAAACTTCAGATGAGGGGACTTGGGACGGTCCGAAAGCTCAGGATTGGAATGTGATCGGAGAAGCCGTAGATCAGGTAAATATTATGGCCTACGACTACAGTTGGGCAACTTCCGAGGCAGGAAATATTGCCCCTATAAGTTGGATTCAAGAAGTTCTGGATTATGCAGTTACTAAACTGCCTAAAGAAAAAATATCTCTAGGGATCAATTTTTATGGGTATGATTGGGTTAAAGAAGCCGGGCAAGATGTGTTGTATGAAGATGTTTTAGAGCTAATCTCAGAGCATAAGCCGACAATATCAACTACAGATGAGTTTGAAAAAACATTTTTGTATACAAAAGATGATGAGAATCATACTGTGTATTTTGCTGACAGTGAAACTGTAACAAAAAGACTAGAGTTAGTTTCAAAGCATGATCTTGGTGGAATAAGTATCTGGCGAGTTGGTGGTGAAGATCCAGCCATTTGGGCTGCGGTTGCAAGCAATTTATAGTTGACCTGAAATATATATGTGCTACTGTGTGTACTATCTATTAGGGCACTATTTTATGCGTCCCAAAAAAACCAAAGAAAAATCTGATGATGATTTGGCAAAACTAACACGAGATAGGGGTGAGTCGTTAGCTTTTTAAAAGTGAATTTAGTGTATAATGAAGTCACTATGAAAGGGATTTGGATAATAGTTATATTGATTCTTATTTTATCCGTGATGGGGGTTTTGCTTTACTATTCGGGTGGGATAAAAAAGAAAAATGAAGATTCCAACACAGAAGCTTCACACAGTTCCCAAGCTGACAAAGACACAGAATCAGAACAGAATGATACAGATATTGGAAGCGAAATATTGAGCGAAAATATCCCACTTAAAAATTGGTCAGAGCGAATTACTAAAAAACCATTTGGAATATTGATCTCACCAGAAACTTCTCCGGTTCAGCCAGAAAACTTTTCGGGTTATCATACTGGTACTGATTTTGAAATATTTGATTCTGAATTAGAAACCGAGGTTGAAGTCAAAGCAATTTGTGATGGAGAGGTTGTTGAGAGCAGATACATAAATGGCTATGGAGGAGTAACAACGCAAAGTTGTGATATTGATAATGAAAAAGTTTTAGTTCTCTATGGACACATCGACATTTCAGATGTTAAATCTAGTATTGGAACTTTAAAAAAGGGAGAAACGATCTCAATTTTAGCAGATGATAATAGCTATTTTTCTGATAAAGAGAGAAAACATCTGCATCTTGGCATAATTGATTCACAGACTATTAATTACAAGGGTTATGTTGAATCGGAGAGCTTATTGGTCAACTGGCTAGATTTTGAGAAATTAGACAGATAATTTATAATATAAATGTAATTAATTTGGAGGGGAGATGAGAACTCTAAGAATAGTTATTTTGGTTATTTTGGTTTTGGCTGGTGCAGCTGGGACTTATTATTATTACGATCAGAACCAACAATCTAAAGATGAATTAAATGTTTTGAAGCCAGATGCTGGTGAAATTGGTTCTGACACAAAGAAAGTTGTTGTTTACGGTGATACTCGAACTGGAGATGATGAACACCGTTCAATTATTGCCCAAATAAAAGAACAAGCTCCATACGCAATTTTCCATACTGGTGACTTGGTTGATGATGGTGATGTGGCGTCGCAGTGGGATACATTTAACGAGATAACAGTAAATCTTTTCAAAGACAGATGGTTTTATTCAACTCTTGGCAATCACGAAAAAAATTCTGACAATTATTTTGAAAACTTCGTACTTCCTGGAAATGAGCGATACTATTCTGTAAATATTGGAAACGTTCACTATATAGTTTTGGATTCTAACTTTAAGATAGCTTCAGGATCGGACCAGTACATTTGGGCTGAGGCAGATCTAAAAAATGCTGCAACTAAGTCTGACTTTCAAGTGGTTGTAATGCACCATCCACCTTATTCGACTGGAGCACACGGTGATGACGAGGGCGAAATGAGGACAAAGATTGTTCCGCTATTGGAAAAATACGGGGTGGATCTGGTTTTTTCTGGTCACGATCACAGTTATGAGCGGGCAGACAACAACAACATAGTTTACATTGTCGCAGGAGGCGGAGGAGCACCACTTTATCCTCAAAAATTTGAAAAAGAGTACTCAAAACTCTTTATGGAGACGCTCAATTACTGTGTAATAGAGATGGATGGTGAAAATTTAGCAATGACAGCATATAATGAAAAATCAGAAGTGATTGATAAGGTTATTATCAAGAAGTAATTATCCCTCGCTAAAATACCTGTCTGCCGACAGGCAGGCAAATTTAACGAAAGTACAAATTAGAGAGCAAACTTTAGTTTGGATGATGAAACGAATTCAGAATGACAAAATATTAATATTATACAACCCACCCAAAGCACAAGAGCGCATTGAAGGCGGGTAGAGAGGACTCTATAAAACCAATTTGGACAATAATTATTACCGTAATTATTACGGCTGGATTAGTCGGTGGTGGTGGGTATTATTACCTCAACCAAAAAGCAGAAGATGAAAAGGCAGTACTTCAAGAGCAAATCGATGTTTTGCTCGATCAAGTTACATTGTTGAAGAAAACATCGACGGCTACAACAACGGATGACTCAACTTCAAGTTCATCGTCTGCAACATCAAGCACTTCTGATGATTGGAAAGTATATACAAACTCCACATACAATTTTACAATCACTTTTACCGATTTGTGGTCAAGGTATGATATCGCTGCTGAAAAATTGACTGGTTCGGAGTATATTTATTGGGTTTATGTGCCTACTACCGACGAATCATATAGTTTCGACAAGCCTGGTTACGTAGCTCCAATCGCTATTAGTGTATTCACTCTTGATCAGTGGGCGTCTGTATCTGCCACAGAAGGACCAAAACCCACTAAAACTGATGAAAATGACACATATGTTTTGGCATATTCAACCTGGCAGGATGCACCAACGGATTTAGTCGATAATGGTCTTGCTGATGAAGTTGCAACAGTTGCCAAAACTGCAAAATTTACTGATTAGTGACCAAATCTATCAATTTTGTTTAATCGGCTCAACGAATTCGTTGAGCCGATTAGAGTATATAAGCAGTACCAGACACATTAATTGTACTATATAATAACTAATACGAGCTATATCTTGACATATCCCCCTGGGGGGGATTATTATAGTATTAAGAATAGTATTTAGAATACAGTATACAGTATGTAGGAAATGAGTTATTGAATGTAGAATTAATTATTATTGGATCCTGAATTCCGTTCAGGATGACAGACAAGGAGAGTCATGAAAGCACCAAAAGATAGGGCAAATCACAGAATAAAAATTATTAAAGGACATTTCAAAAAAATTGAGCAGATGATTGAAGATGATCGATACTGTATGGATATAATAGTACAGAGTTTGGCGGCGCAAAAATCTCTTGCAAGTTTAAATAAATTGCTTTTAGAGAATCATTTGAAGTGCTGTATTTCGGATAAGTTTAAAAATGGCGAAGACGACGAAGCGATAGAGGAGTTAATAAAATTGTATGATTTAAGTGGAAGGGGCTAGATGAAACACAAAGCAAATCTAGAGATTACCGGTATGCACTGCGCAAGTTGTAGTGTTCAGATTGAAAATAGGTTAAAAAAGATGGATGGGATTGAATCAATATCTGTGAATTATGCAAATGCAAGTGCAAATGTTGAATTTGATACAAAAAAGATCGATTTAGCAAAGATAAAAGCAGAATTCAAGGAACTTGGTTATGAGGCAACAGGATCTGAAGAAATGATCGGTGGCGATATGGATAGTATGGATCATAGTAAGATGAATCATAATGGTGAAGATCATTCTATGCACGCAAAAGCAGAGGGCAAGGCAGAGATTAAAAAACGATTGTATAAGATAGTCTTCTCGGCAGTTGTTGGAATTTTGATGTTGGTAATGATGATGATTTTAAAACTCGATTCACTTACTTTCAAATACATTTATCTGGTGGCAACACTATTTGTGATGATCTTTTCCGGTGCGGAGTTTTACAAAGTTGGAATTCCTAATTTTGTAAAACATGGAATGGCCACTATGGACACCTTGATAGCCCTGGGCACTCTCTCTGCATTTTTGTATTCATCATATGTCGTCATATTTTTGTCTGAAGGTGCAATCTATTTCGAAACGGCTGTATTTATTATTGCACTTATTTTGCTCGGTCGTTATCTTGAAGCATTGGCGAAATCAAGAGCATCTGACGCCATTTCAAAACTTTTAGAACTTGGAGCGAAAGAAGCAAGAGTTTTAAAAAACAAAAAAGAAGTTATGGTTCCGATTGATCAGGTAATAGTCGGCGATATTATTGTAGTCAAACCCAGAGAAAAGGTTCCGACTGACGGAGAAGTAGTTTTCGGCTCTACATCTGTAGATGAATCAATCGTTACAGGTGAATCTGTCCCAGTTGAAAAAATGATCGGTGATAAAGTGATTGGCGCTTCAGTAAACCAATCCGGGGCGTTTAAATTCAGAGCTACAAATGTTGGTTCAAATACGATGTTGTCCCAGATTGCCAAGTTAGTAAAGGAGGCTCAGGGCTCAAAAGCACCGATTCAACGCATTGTAGATAAAGTTTCACTTTACTTTGTTTGGGGAGTAATTATTGTCGCTATCCTTACATTTGTTGTCTGGTTTTTTGTTTTAGGAAATACATTTGTTATTTCACTTATCCCTGCCGTTACAGTTCTTATCATAGCTTGCCCTTGTGCTTTAGGTCTTGCTACGCCGATGTCTATAATTGTTGGAACTGGAAAGGGCGCAGCAGAGGGAATACTGATTAAAAATGCCGAATCTTTAGAAAAAATTAGTAAAGTTAAAACTATTGTTTTTGATAAAACTGGAACAATCACAGAAGGCAAACCAACCGTAAATCAAGTAATGTTCGATAAGAGTAGCGATCTAGGTGAGAAAAAGATTCTAGAATTTGCGGGATCGGTTGAGAATTCTTCTGAACATCCACTTGCTCTTGCAGTGGTCAACTTCGTAAAAGAGAAAAACATAATGATCAAGGATGCAGATAAATTCGACTCCGAAAGGGGAGCAGGGGCAAAAGCAGAGGTTTTGGGGAAAGAGGTTATGGTTGGGAAGTTAGATTATCTTTTAAAAAACAAAGCAAGTATTGATCAAAAACTTGAGAGCGATGCAAAGGCACTTCAAGAAAAAGGCAATACGGTTATCTATCTTTCAGTCGATAAAACGGTTGTGGCAATTTTCTCAATTTCCGATAACATTAAAAAAAGTTCGAAAGATGTCATAAAACTTCTTCATAAAAAAGGAATTGAGTCTGTTCTTTTAACAGGGGACAATACTTCAATTGCAAACAAGGTAGCAAAAAGTGTAGGGATAGATAAAGTTTACGCAGAGGTCTCTCCAAAAGAAAAATTAGAGATTATAAAAGATATTAAAAAAGATTTGCCAGAAGAAAAACTTGTTTCAATGGTGGGCGATGGAGTGAACGATGCCCCAGCGCTTGCTGTAGCTGATGTAGGGCTTGCGATGGGAACTGGGACAGACGTGGCCATAGAGGCCGGAGATGTAGTTTTAGTTCACGGAGATTTACTTAAAGCAACCGAAGCTATCGCATTGTCTTCTGCCACTAATTCGAACATAAAGCAAAATCTGTTTTGGGCATTTTTTTATAACACAGTTGCAATTCCGATTGCAGTTTTTGGATTGCTCAATCCGATCATTGCATCTGGAGCAATGGCATTTTCGTCGATTTCAGTAGTATTAAATGCACTCAGGCTTAAAAAAACTAAATTAAAATAAGAAAGGGTATATATGATGGGATTTGGAATTGGAAATATGATGGGGTCGCTCAGTCCATTTTGGATGGTATTATCTTTTGCGTTGATGATCACACTAATATTGGGAGTAGTTATAACAATTCTAGGAATTGTAAAATATTCTGATGACAAGAAAGAAGGAAAACTTATGGTTTGGGGAATTGCTCTTTTATTAGTACCACTACTAGTTTGGGGGATAGTAATGACTACAAGCTCAAACGATTTGTTTGATTCAAATCATAATATAGATAATTACAATATGATGACGAATTATTAATAAATAATGAGGGAATAAGGAGAAAGATGGAGAGCACAGACAAGTGGGTAATCGGCATTATAGTCGCGATATTGTTGATAATAGTTTTCGGGATAGGGGTAGCTTATAGCTTAAATACGAAAAAAGACAAAGTGTTAACCGAGTATTCTGAAACAGATGCAGAGAAGCCCAGCATTGCTTTCGATAAATTTGAGCATGATTTTGGTAACCTGACACCGACATCAGTTGAGTCAACGGTTTTTATGATTAAAAATACGGGGCAAAAGCCTTTGAAAATTACTGATTTTAAAACTTCTTGCGGTTGCACTTCTGTTGTTGTTACCATAAATGGAGAAAAAAGCTCGAAGTTTTCTATGCACACAAATTCAAGTTGGATAGGGGAGATTGTGCCAGGAAGCAATGCAGAAATCGAAGTAACTTATGATGCTGCAGTACATCCAGCAGAGGGAGATGTTGAACGATTTTTATACTTCAATTCAAATGATCCAACTAACCCAAATCCAGAACTTAGCATTAAACTTCACATCGAATGAATTTAACACTAGGGGCAATTTTATCAGCAGGATTACTTGACAGTATCAACCCATGTGCAATTGGGATTATGCTTCTTTTCATATCTCTTTTGTTTTCACTAAATCGTCAGAGAACGGTAGTATTATTTTTTGGAGCTTTCTATATCGTTGCAGTATATGTTACTTATCTTTTAATTGGGCTTGGGATTTTAAAAGCAGTTCATCTTTTCGGAGTTCATGGATTTTTTGGTTACGCCGCAGCAGTCTTACTTATTATAATGGGAATTATACATATTGGACCCAGCTGGCTATATAGATTTAAGTGGATCGCTTGGATGAATTCTTGTCATATCCCACCCAATTATCAGAAGCACTTGAAGAAAGGCTCGATTATTGGAGGATTGATATTAGGTGTATTGGTCGCAATCTGTGAGTTTCCCTGTTCTGGAGGAGTTTATCTTGCAACGATCGGACTTTTATCTATCAAGACTACATTTTTGATTGGAGTTATGTATTTACTGTTATATAACATAATGTTTGTTTTACCGTTGGTACTGGTCTTTTTAATTGCCGGCAACAAAAAAGTACTAGATAAAATGAGCAAGTGGCAACAAAAAAATATTGTAAAAGCAAAAACAACCATGGGTATAATTATGGTTGTTTTGGGATTGAGTTTGATTATAGTAATTATTGCCTAATCTACGTTTCCTTCTAAAATATGTTCTTCGGGAGTTCTGTCGTCAACTGTCTCTCTGGTTATAACGACCTCGTTATAACCCTCGTATAGATTGTTTGATGAGTACATTAGCTGAAAGTTGCCATTTTCAAGCTTTGACATTTTACCGGTTGAAAAGAAAATTAGTGAAGGGTTTTTCTTAACTAACCAACCCTCGTAAAAATTATTTCCAGTTAAATCAGGCAATGAGGCATCTACTAAGTGGTTGAGTTTGTCGTTATCCCTAAGAACGTATGCAACCCCTGAACTTGCTCCTCCTGAAATATCCTCAAGTTTTCCAGTTAGTGTTAGGTCATTTTCAACGATTGAAGCCATAATCGCTTGATCTGGCTCAATCAATGCTTCTTCATCTGGGTTGACGCTCGAGCTTTTTATGGGTGTTATCTCTTCTTTTTCAACATCTTGTGCTCTAAAATAAAGCAGTCCACCGCCTAGAACAATAATAATTACGACTAAAATCGCTACAAAGGTACCTTTATTCATTTCATATCCTTTCTGCCCAGACGGGCGGATGGAAATAAGTACTAGCTTTGTTTTTATGTTATCTAGATTCTAAAGGTTTCAAGGAATTTGTCAACAGATATCAAAAAAATGGTATAATGGAAAAAATATTAAGTAAGGTAAACATGCCCGTTAAACAACTTTTCAACTCAGTGACTTCTTCTCACAAAACTAAAGCGATTCAAATGCTTATCTCGCACAGTACTCCGTGCCCAGACTATTTTATGATGATGGTTCTAGCGATTTTAATGGCGACATTTGGTCTTTTGGTCAACAACATCCCCATCGTTATCGGGAGTATGCTGATCACTCCGGTTCTCTATCCAGTTTTATCTTTGGCAATGGGAGTTGCGATTTCAGATCAGAAATTGATGGCGCGTTCACTGTTTACTCTTACAAAATCCGTTATTTATGCAATCATTGCAGCTGCCGTGGTCACACTATTATTTAAAACTCAATTTCAAGATGTTTCTATCGATGTCATTAATTCTCAAGCAAGACCGAGTCTAATTTATGCTGCGGTTGCTATTGTGGCTGGATTGGCAGCGTCGTTTGCCCTCTCAAAGCCTGAGTTAAATGAAACTTTGCCGGGAGTTGCGATTGCGGTTGCACTTTTTCCACCTCTGGCAGCGACTGGGATAGGAATAGGAATATGGAATTGGGATCTAATCTCTGGTGCATTTTTACTATTTTTGATCAATGTTCTGGGCGTTCTTTTCGCTAGCATGGTGATTTTTTCGATAATGAACTTTTATGTAAAAAGAGGTGAGATAGATAAAACAGTTGATAAAGAAGACAAAGCGATATAGACTTAGCGAATATTTCATAACTCTGTGCGCCAAAACACCCCGATTATCAGGTTGAGGTGTTGTTGTTTTATCGAACTTATGGTATTATAATTCTGCAAATGATCCCCCGCAAGCGATCATTATAAATTGTCGAGCACTTCTCGTGTTGCAATCCGGTGTGCGGGGGATCTACCAAGTGAAAATCTTGGACTATGGCTTCAATGCCATCCATCCGGCGCAGGCAACTAGGAGTGCTCAGAATTGGAGCCACCCGATCAGGGTGGCTCTTTCTATTGTTAGAGCAAACAATTGTGATATAATAATGATATGAAAAAGGTTGGGGTAGTACTACTTTCCATAACTTTTGTTTTTGTGGCTTTAGCCACAATTTTTACGATAAATATCAATCAAACTTTATTAAAACCAGCGTTTTATAAAAAGATACTGAGCGATAATAATGCATACGAGCGGTTTTTAGATACAGATCCAAAGTTTTTTGTAAGTCTTTTTAACGATCCAGAATCAGAGCAGCCCGATATATTCAATAAAGATAACTTGGCCAATGCCATAAACAGCATAGGGTCGAATACTCTTAAAAAAATAGTTGAAACTGGGATAGATGTAGCACTCTCTGGTTTCATCAAATCTGATTCTTTGGATCAAAGCATAGATCTGACTGAGATTAAATCGAATCTAGTTTCAAGTGGCGATGAGATCTCAATAGCATTTGCTGAAACCATCCCCGATTCTTATTCACTATCTACAGAAGATTTGTCCGCACCAAATTTAGGTGGTCTTTCTGTTATTATAATAAATATTGTACTTATTGTTTTGCTTGTAATTCTACTAGCTTCGATCTGGCTTCTTTCTGAAAGTTGGGAGAGTAGATTTAAAACTTTGGGAATTTTGCTGTTTGTTGTCTCTTTGCCAATCTTAGTTGTGTCAATTTTAGCTCTTTATGTAATTCCAATCAACTTCCAAGTATATCCAGAAATTGCAGAGCTAGTACTCGATCTAGTCAAGTCGCTTCGAGACGGGTTTATCTCATTATTTTTAATTGAAGCGTTGGTAATGGGCATCTTGGCTCTGGTTTTATATGTGCTTGCAGTTGTAGTTTTGAAAAAAAGCGACAAGTTGCTTCCAGAAGAGAATTAATAAAAGAGCTTCGATGCTAAACAAGTTTAAAAAACTATATAAATCCAAATCCTTCATCTCCACTGTTCTAATCATCGCAATCGCTCTAGAAGTGTTGCTTTCTGGTTGGCTTAGCTACAAAGCGTATTATAATGAGGGCTACTTCATCTCCAGAAATATTACAGCAGAGCTTTTGCCAGTAGCAGATGAGCTTGCCGACGCCGCGGTAGAAGATACAGCAGAAGATGAGATCAAGAAAAGACCACCGAAGTATTCAACTTCTGGAAGTAAAACCACAATTGAAACATCTGCAGGAACGGCTACTGCTATCTCAACTGGCGGTTCAATTTCAGGCGCCGATGCTGACAAACTTGCCGGTTATGCCGATGATGGACCCTCAACTATTACTTACAATGACACAACTGGGCGCTATCCTGGTTTAGGCGCTACTCTAATTAGTCATTTAAACTCCTCTTTGCTCAACAGTTCGTCAGATAAAGCCTATATGTATGAGATCGAGATTATCGATTGCAGTTCATGTAATTATGGAGGACTCTACACCGGAAGTTATTTGCAAAATGGCTCGGACATTACAACTGCTTTTGGTTGGATAAAACTAAACTCGTATTGGTATAAAGACTCACCATATTTTGAAGACTATATGAAGTTGATTTTTTCTCATGAATATGGTCATCATTATTCCTTATATCACAGGTGGGTGGATCTTGACATTGGTTCAGATGAAAGATGGCCAGCATCGTATTATGCGAATAGGCCCTTAAGTCTTGCTTCTACCGCGGTTGATTATTCGAAAGGTTGGGCCAATTGTGATACTGAAGTCGTTGCAGAGGACTACTCATACTTCTATTCTGGTTATGGTCAACATGCGATGAGTGGAACTTACGGCTACCCGTCAGCAGCGATAAATACATGGTTGCATGGACTTTCAAATTCAGTGCCGATTGACTCGACACCGCCGACGGTTTCAGTTACCGCCCCAGCAAATGGAGCAGAGGTTTCGGGTTCAACTGCTTTTTCTGCCAATGCTTCTGACAATGAAGCAGTTACTCGAGTAGAGTTCTTTGTTGATGATGTTCTTATAAATACCGACTCAAGCGCCCCGTATTCCTACGCTTGGGGTTCAGCCTCTGTTGCAAACGGATCTCATACATTGAAAGCAAAAGCATATGATGCTTTTCAAAGCGCAGAATCGTCCATAACTGTAACTGTTAACAATGTTGGAGTTGATGCAGAGAATCCGACTGTAGTCATTAACCAACCAGCGACAAATCCATATGCATGGTCAGCAGGCGATCTGACCGTTGAGGCGACAGGAAGTGATAATGTGGCAGTGGTTAAAACCGAATTTTATATAGATGGAGTTTTGGCAGCAGAAGATCTGGATAGCAACATTATCCGATTGTGGTCATACGCCCCAACTCCAGTTGGGTCATACACTCTAACTGCAAAAGCCTATGATGCAGCAGGCAATATTGGCGAGAGTTCGATAGTTATTAATAAGTCTTAAGCTATAAGCTAATAAGTTAGTAAGCTAATAAGTTGTTAAGTAGAAATAAAAAGTCACTTCTTAGGAGTGATTTTTTAAACTATCAGATCGATACCGTGGATTGCGTTGTCAATACCTTGATGGACAGAATATAAAAATCTAAGACCAAATATAATCATAATAAATTTATGTATATAATTCAGTACCAGAGCAGATAAATAGCTTGTAGATAAAAAAGAGATACAAATACCACTATATCTAGTGGTGGGGGTATTGCATAGACTACTACATATGGGTAAATTGTTAAGGCGAACATAAACCGAAGGCCATTAGACCTCCTACGAAAGTACGAATTTAACGAAAATACGAAAAGAGATATTCAGATAATTATATTAAAGTTCTCAATATTGAGAGGGAAAGGTGAGGGATGTTCAAGAGGATTAGAAAAAGAGATGGTAAGCTTGTTGGTTTTGATGTTGAGAAAATCGCATTAGCAATCAGCAAAGCGGGTAAAGCTACATCAGAATTCAATGATGACGTTGCGAAAAGACTGGCCATGAAAGTTGCCAAAGTTGCACCAGAAAAGATTCGAAGAAAGATCCCAACTGTTGAGGAGTTACAAGATGTGGTTGAAGATGTGCTTTTTAATTCAAAGTACAAAAAAACTGCAAAAGCATATATGCTCTATCGGCAAAAGCGATCCGAGATGCGCGCCTTAGTTGAAGGCTCTCAAGTTGATCTAATTGATCAATACATCGGAAATTTGGATTGGCAGATAAAAGAAAATGCAAATATGGCTTATTCTCTTCAGGGACTTAACAACTATATCTCTGGAAGGTTATCAAAGAATTATTGGCTTTCAAAAATATATTCTCCAGAAATAAAAAGAGCAACTTTAGAGGGCGACATGCATATCCATGACCTAGACGTTCTCTCCGTGTATTGTGTAGGTTGGGATTTGCAGGATATTATCCGAGTGGGATTTCGAGGAGTAAAAGGAAAGATTGAGTGCAAGCCGCCAAAACACTTTAAAACCGTTTTGGCTCAACTTGTTAATTTTTTCTACACAATTACTGGTGAAGCGGCAGGTGCACAGGCGATTTCAAACTTCGATACTCTGGTTGCACCATTTATTCGAGAAGATAAATTGAATAGAAAAGAGATAAAGCAAGCTATTCAAGAATTTGTATTTAATATGAATGTACCAACGCGTGTTGGTTTTCAAACTCCGTTTACAAATGTCACACTTGATCTGATCGTTCCAAAAACTTTAGCCGATGAGGCAGCAGTTGTTGGTGGAAAACCAAGAAAAGAGACTTACAAAGATTTTCAAGAAGAGATGGATATTTTTAACGACATCTTTGCCGAAGTTTTATCTGAAGGAGATGCAAGTGGCAGAGTATTTACTTTTCCAATTCCGACCTACAATATTACAAAAGATTTTGATTGGGATAACCCAAGACTCGACAATTTATGGAAGATGACAGCAAAATACGGAATTCCATATTTTTCAAATTTTATAAATTCCGATATGGATCCAGAAGATGCTAGATCGATGTGTTGCCGACTTAGGTTGGACAACAGGGAGCTAAGAAAGCGTGGTGGTGGACTTTTCGGCGCCAACCCCTTAACTGGAGCTATCGGAGTAGTCACAGTTAATCTGCCGCGACTTGGATATAAATCTAGAGACATGAGAGAATTTTTATTCAATCTCGGTTATATCATGGACTTGGCTAAAGAGAGCTTGGAAGTTAAGAGAAAAATTTTAGAAAATATGACAGAAAATGGACTTTATCCTTATTCCAAATTTTATCTAAGAGAGATAAAAAAACGGGACAATGTTTACTGGTCAAATCATTTTTCAACAATAGGGCTTATCGGCATGAACGAAGCGCTTTTAAATATGATCGGGCGTGACATTGCAACGGCAGAAGGACAAAAAGTCTCCGCTGATATACTGGACTTTATGAGAGAAAAGATATCTAGCTATCAAGAAGAAACTGGCAATAATTATAACTTAGAAGCAACTCCTGGTGAAGGGACTTCGCATAGGTTAGCTCGGCTAGATAAGGAGATTCATCCAGACATCATGGTCGCAAATGAATCTCAATATATTGATGAAAAGAAACCGGCATATTACACAAATTCTACCCACCTTCCTGTTGACTATACCAAAGATATTTTCGAAGTCTTAGATCTTCAAGATAATCTGCAAACCAAATACACAGGTGGCACAGTAGTTCACTTATTTGTCGGAGAAGAGATTACCGATATCAAGTCAATGAAAAAGTTGATTAAAACAATCTGTGAGAACTATCATTTACCATATTTTACTCTTTCCCCGACGTTTTCAGTTTGTCCAGTTGATGGATACATGCCAGGTCGGGTAGATAAATGCAAGAAATGCGACTCACTGCCTGAGATTTACTCTCGAGTGGTCGGATACATCCGTCCGATTCAACAGTGGAACGATGGAAAACGGGCAGAGTTTGATGATAGAGTGACAGTCAAAATGAATGCAAAAAATGTTGATACATCTTTGGAAAAAGAGGTACATGAGGAGATGGTAGCAGAACAAGCAGAACTTATATAAATAATCAAGGACACAAGATACAATCATCAAACAAATTCAAAAATCCAAATTCAAAACTGGTTTGTATCCTTGTTTCTTGTATCTTTCATGTTAATTGGAGGACTTCAAAAAACTACATTGGTTGACTTTCCAGGGACAGTGGCGTGTACAGTGTTTACACAAGGCTGTCCTTTTCGTTGTCACTTCTGTCACAACCCCGAGTTAGTTTTATCAGATCAATTCAATCCGATAATTTCAGAGCGGGAGATATTTGATTTTTTGCACGATAGGCTTGGTAAAATCAGTGGAGTCTGTATTACGGGTGGGGAGCCTTTAATGCAAAACGATATTGAAAAGTTTATCTCGCACATAAAGTCGATCGGATTTAAAGTTAAGTTAGACACCAACGGCTATTATCCTAAAAAATTAAAATCAATAATCGACTCTGGCGACATCGACTACATTGCTATGGATATAAAGGCACCATTGGGTAAATACAGGAAAGTGACAAATATCCAAGATACAAGAAACAAGATACAAACAAATTCAAATAACCAAACATCAACATCAATAAACTTGATTATGAACTTGAATATTGATTATGAATTTCGAACAACAGTGGCTAAACCGCTTCATAACATTGACGATATAATATCGATAGGGAAATTGATCAAAGGGGCAAAGAAGTATTATATCCAAAACTATGTCAAAAGTAAGCAGATAAATGAGAAAATGAATCTTGAACCCTTTTCTGACGAAGAGTTAGAAAAAGTTGTTAAAAAACTGAAAAAAAGTATCGACCTAGTTGAGGCAAGGTAATTGAATTGATCTAATTAAACTATCGACTCAATCAATCGTTGAGCCGATAAGGCGTTGACATTGTTGATCAAATATTATAGTATGCTCTTAGCGAGTAACCACCGAAAGGTGGAATCCTACTTCTGTCCAATCGGGCAGGGTTACGAGGGAAGTGATCGACAATGAAGATTGGCTCACTTACAGCAGCATGGTCAGACAAGCCGCTGGAAGAAGTACTTGATTTCTTTGCCGAGAGCGGGTTGACCGCGGTCGAGATCGGCACCGGCAACTACCCCGGCAACAAGCACTGCGACCCGTCCGAGCTCAACGGGAGCAAGAAGAAGCGCGAGGCTTTCTTGGCGGCGATCACGACCCGCGGTCTGGAGTTGTCGGCGCTGTCTTGCCACGGCAACCCGCTGCATCCCAACGAAAAGTTCGCTGGGGAGAACCACGGCGTATTCCGTGCGACCTGTGACCTGGCAGAGTCACTTGGGGTGACGAGCGTCGTTGGCTTCTCGGGTCTGCCGGGTGGCTGTCCTGGGGACAAGACACCCAACTGGATAGTCGCGCCCTGGCCCGAGGATCACGCCGAGGCACTCGACTATCAGTGGAACCTGGCGAAGGAGTACTGGGATGATGAGGCGAGGTACGCCGACAAGCGTGGCGTCGATATCTGCTTCGAGATGCATCCCAACTTCCTGGTCTACAATCCGGAGACGCTGCTTCGGCTTCGCAAGGCCGCCGGCGAGCGAATCTGCGCCAACTACGACCCGAGCCATCTGTTCTGGCAGGGCATCGACGCGCCGAGCTCGATCCGCTACCTCCAGAGCCATGGAGACGTCATCAAGCACGTCCACGCCAAGGACTCGCTCGTCTATCAGGACAACGCCCGCATCAACGGCGTTCTGGACACCAAGCGCTACGACGACGAAGCCAACCGCTCATGGATCTTTAGGACGGTCGGCTACGGCCAGAGCGAGTCCGTCTGGAAGGACATCGTCTCCACCTTGCGGATGTGCCGCTACGATGGGGTGCTGTCGATCGAGCACGAGGACAGCCTGATGGCCGCCAACGAAGGCTTCCTCAAGGCCATCGCTTTCCTCCAGGATGTCGTCATCCACAAGCCCCCCGGTGAGATGACCTGGACGAAATAACCTGGAGCGATCCAGGATAGCACGAACATCAACGAGCTCCCCAACGGGGAGCTCGTTTTGCGTTTCATTGACTCTATACCGGATAGAACTTTTGTTGTCGTTCTTATGGGCTTTATGCCTGACAGATAATACGTTATACTATTTATATATGAATTGGTATTATCCAATCCTCGCAGTTATTTTGGTTTCACTCCTATCGTTCTCTGGAGCGTTGGTTTTGGTTTTGAGCCGAGATCTGTTGAGAAAGACGTTGCTTATACTTGTGGCGTTTTCTGCTGGTGCACTGATAGGTGATGCAGTATTGCATCTGATCCCAGAAGCAGTTGAAAGTGCCGGGGAGTTTAGTGTAGAGATATCATCTCTGATATTTGTAGGAATTTTGCTGTTCTTCTTATTAGAAAAGTTCTTACGCTGGCAACACTGTCACGATGTAGAGTGCCAAGATCATCCTAAACATTTGGGAACGATGAATTTGGTAGGCGACGGCCTTCACAATTTCATAGATGGAGTTTTAATCGCTGCAAGTTTTATGGTCAGCATTCCGGTTGGAATTGCTACCACTATTGCAGTCATCGCCCACGAGATTCCACAAGAGTTAGGAGACATAGGTGTTCTTATTCACTCGGGTTACAGCAAAGCAAAAGCGCTCTTAGCAAACTTTTTTATGGCCTGCATTGCCATCTTAGGTACTGTATTGACACTTATAATTGGCGAATCTGTAAGCAATATTGAAAAATACATCGTTCCAATCACTGCTGGAAGTTTTATCTATATCGCACTTTCGGGTCTAATCCCTGAACTTCACAAAGAATCAAAGTTTTCTAAATCCGCAGTACAATTCTTGTCTCTAATAGCAGGATTAGCAGTTATGTATCTGTTGTTATTTTTAGAGTAGCAATTATGTATCAAGTATCTGGTATCACGTATCATGTATAAATTAGGAATTATGTATGGGAAAGAAAAAGATCCAGAATTTTACTGATTTAGATGCCTGGAGAGAGTCGTATAAGCTGGTAATCAGTATTTATGACATTACAAAACAATTTCCTAAAGAAGAGATATATGGATTAATAAGTCAAATGAAAAGATGCTCTGTTTCTATTGCATCAAACATTGCCGAGGGTTTTTCAAGGAGAACCAACAAAGAAAAGGCTCAATTCTATTACATATCTCACGGTTCACTAACTGAGCTTCAAAATCAGATAATTATTTCTAAAGGTTTGAAATATATTAATAATCAAGAAACCAAGGACTTGTTAGATCACACTAAAACTACTCAAAAATTAATTAATGGTTTGATAAAATATATTAAATAAATATACTTGATACATGCTACTTGATACATGCTACAAAACAATACGTTACACATTATACACTTTGGCTTTAGCCACAGTTTTAGTTTTAATGACACCTACTTTTATTCACGCAGCTGAGATTGTTGAAACTAGTGAAAGTGGAGTTTGCAGTATTGACCCTGAAGTGGAGTGTTCTGAAGAAGATAGTACAACCGAGGGTACGATTGCAGAAAGTGAAGTTTCCGATGAAAAAATCGTATATTTCTTTTACGGCGAAGAGTGCGCGCGTTGTGAAGAGGAGGAAGCATTTTTAGACGAGCTTCAAGTTTTACATCCAGAAATCAAGATAGAGCGATACGAAGTTTGGCACGATGAGAAGAATCTGGAGTTTTTCAAAGAGTTCGCAGAGGGCAAAGGCTTTGGTGCTACAGTTGTTCCTACAACCATTATTTCGGACCAATATTTCATAGGTTATGCTTCTAGAGAGTTAAGCGGAACCCAGATCGAGAAGGCAATCTATGACCTATACGAAATAGATGCAGAAGTTGGGGAACGTGCGATCACCATTCCATTTTATGGAAAAGTCGAAATAGCCAGTTTATCTCTTCCGATCATAACCATTGTTTTGGGGTTGATAGATGGCTTCAACGTTTGTGCGATGTGGGCCCTGGTTGCATTAGTTACAATACTGATCGCCACCCATGATATGGGAAAGATTCGTCTGATTGGTGCGACTTTCCTTATCTCATCTTGGATAATCTACTATATATTCATGGCGATTTATCTAAATACTTTCGCTCTCTTAGCTGCGATTTCAATAATTCGGATAATAATAGGACTTTTAGCCATATTCGCTGGCGTCTGGTATCTGCGAGAGTTTGCACGATATGATCCTACAACGTGCAAAGTAACCAATTCAAAACAGCAAACAACGATTATAACTAAAATGAGGGATCTGACCAAAGTTAAGAGCTTTTGGCTACTAATCGCAGGGGTTATAGCTTTGGCATTTTCAGTCAACTTAATAGAGATGGTCTGCTCAATCGGTCTTCCTGCAGTTTTTTCTCAAATCTTGGTTCTTTCAGACATCCCTAAGTGGCAGAGTTACCTTTATCTCGCTCTCTACAACACTCTTTATATGCTAGATGACGTTGTAGTGTTTATTGTGGCTGCAGCAACTATGAATTATGTGTCCATAAACCATAAATACGATAGATGGACAAAGCTAGTTGGAGGAGTTCTGGTTTTGGCGCTAGGAATTATCCTTATCTTTAGACCAGAGTTGCTAAGTTTTTAGAGTAATTTGTTAGTTTGGTTTGATACGTTACCTATCAGGTAACGTATTTTTGTATTACTGCACGATTTTGGTTTTTTAATAATTGTTTACTTGATAATAATACGGGAGGGGGGTATATTGTGGATATGCGGGGGTATTTCTGGGGAAAACATTGTTTTCACCAGAAATACATAAAAGGTAGAGACCACACTGTTACTTCTCACGGCTAAAGACACTGTTGTATCAATTCTAATTAGCTAATAAGCTACGACCTAATAAGCTATTAAAGATGCGTCATAAAAAGATCTACAATCGATTAAGAAGGATAGAGGGGCAGATTAGAGGTATAGAAGAGATGATACAAAATGATAGAAAAGAGGAAGATCTCCTCATACAGCTTGAAGCTGCACGATCATCCATGGCTTCTACTATAAGTTCTCTGATAGAGTCAATGCTCGATAAAGGGTTAGATAGTAAAGTGGTTTTGACAGAAAGCCAAATACAGGCACTATTAAGATCGATAAAAAAATGAGTTTGGAATATAGAATATAGAATGTAGAATGTAGTATTTAGAATATGGAATGTAGAATATAGAATAGAGAATTATTCAAACAAAAAACCCACCAACTGGCGGGTTTTTTGTAACATGGGAATTAATTTAGGCTACAGATCCAACGATTGTTCCAAGAACAACGGCTAGAACGGCAACGATAGACATAGATGTAGCTTCGAAAGCAGTTAAAGCATCATAGTTAACATGTTTCTTCGGACCTACATTTGCAACTGTTCTGTTCATGACCCTCCTTAGGTCTTAATAATTATGTATCCCTTATGGGACCCGCAATTATTACGGGATGACAACATAAATTGTCAATTAGATCATTGTATCAAAAAAGTATATGTTTGTCAAGGGTTTTTATGGTCTAATACAGTATTTAGCTACAAATAGTATATGTTTACAATATTATAACCCTCATTTATATGGGTAATTGTATAGCTATCGATGTAATTGTGCGGGTCAAATCATACTTGTTTTGAAAAATAATGCAGTATCGGGTAGAATGTATTTAGTATTAATTGAGGATACAAAATGGTGGATGAGGATAAGAAGGCAGAGTCCCGTGCCGGTAGCGTCGGGAGGAAAGTTTTGGCTGTAGATCAGGAAATCTGCATCGCTTGCGGTGCCTGTGAAGAGACGGCCCCCAAATACTTCAAACTTAAAGGTGATGAGGGCAAATCGAGTGTGATTAAAAAAAATGTTGACGAAAAAGATATTGAAATGATCAAAGGTGTCATAACAGAGTGTCCGACAGAAGCAATCAGCTACAAATGATATAAATCTAATAACGAATTTGAACGAATTACTAATTACGAATAACTCATAACTTACTAGCTTACCAACTTACCAACTTACCAACTTACTAGCTTACAATAGAGGTTTCTATGGAGGGGAGTACTAGTCTAACAATTCTATACTTTAATTGGTGGTACACCGAAGGTTACGGTCGGCTTTTCAAGTACATCAAGGCATTTTACATTTACATGACTGATCTTTTTTCAGTCAGAATTAGCATCAGAACACTATTTGCTCCTTGGAAGAGAGATAAAATCTCATATGAGGGTTTGACGCTACAACAAAAATTCCAAGTCTGGAGCTTAAATATGGCCTCAAGATTTATCGGTCTAATTATAAAAGTTATCGCACTATCAATTTATCTGATTGCAGTTGTAGCCGTTTCGATCTTTTCGGTTTTCTTGATTATATTTTGGCCACTAATGCCTTTTGTTGCACTTTATCTAATCGTTATAGGGATAACAAAACAAGTATAATGACGGATCAAACAATAAAAATTGATGCACAAAAAAGCGTTGTTGGGAAAGCAGTCCAAATAGATCGCTTTACTTCTAATCTTCTTATGAAACTGGTCTGGTTTGCTTTTTGGATTGCGGGGATTGCATCAATACTTACACTCGTTTATATATTTGTGAGTCCAAATAAGATCTCCGATCAGCAACTTGGACTAATATATATTGTATTGGGCTTGTTTTTGTTTTATCTGGTTGTTAGAACCTTCTATATATCTAAAGTTAAAAATCCCAGATCAATTCCGATCGAAACGGCCTTAGAAAAAGTCTCAAAACACAGTCAGATAAATGTGTATAGACTATTTTCATTTGAGCTTGCAAAAGTTTGGCGAGGAGTTATCGGCAAAGACTATGAAAAGTTTTCAAGTCTCGACGTACTTTCGGCTTTGTTAGACTCAAAAGATATGAATTTTATATTAGCTCGAATCGGGGTAAATAAAAAAGATCTTCAAGTAATCACAGATAGTAAGAAAAAAGGAATTGAGATTGATCCCTTAGTCAAGCGATCTATAGAAATTGCAAAGGCAGAAACTCATCATCAAATTGAAGTAGGTGATATGTTTGTGGCACTGTGTGAATTAGACAAGGAAGTAAATAAGCATATATCAGATATTAAACTTGATGTTACCGATATAGCAAATGTAGTTTACTGGCAGACATCGGTAATTAGAAAAAATATTCTCCACAAAAAGCGACTCTTTGATCCTGACAATCTTCGATTGACTGGGGGGATAGGTAGGGATTGGTCATATGGCTTTACACCGATGCTAAAACAATTCTCTTATGACTTAACTCAAACTATAGCCAGTGGTGGAATAAATCTTGAGATAGTCGGACATGATCAAGAGATTATTCAGATGGAAGAGGAGTTGAATCGTGGAGCAGGCGGCAATGTACTTTTAGTTGGCGAGGCAGGCGTAGGCAAGCGTACAACCCTTTTAGGATTTGCAAAAAAAGTTTATGAAGGTCAAGCCGCGGGGTCGCTATCTAACAAACATATTATCCAAATTGATATAGATGCGCTTATTGCCCGGGCAGGAAGTGGCGAGATAACCGCGAGGGTTCGAGAAATTTTGAACGAAGCGGCGAGTGCAGGCAATGTGATTATATTTATTGAAAATATTCAGAATCTATTATCAAGCGGAGACGCTGGAAAAGTAAATGCAGCAGAGGTGCTTATCCCCTATCTCGAAGCAAAAGATTTGCATCTGGTAGGAACTATGAATGTGGCAGATTACAATCGCTATATTGCACCAAAGGGAACTCTTGTGGAACGCTTTACTAGAATAAATGTAACCGAGCCGAATAAGGGCGAGATGATCCGAATCTTGGAAGATGTTGTTCCTGAGATAGAGTATCAGACCAACTCTCTTGTCACCTACAACGCCCTAAAAGAAACAGTAGTTTTGGCAGAGAAGTATATACTAAACATTCCAAACCCCGAGAAATCGATAAATCTTCTAGATGGTGCTTCTGCAAAAGCGACTTCTCTTCGCGGTAAAACTATCGTTGTCCCTCAAGATGTTCATCATTACGTCTCGGAAAAATACGAAGTTCCAACGGGTGAGATGGCAGCAGATGAGAAGAAGAAACTTTTGGAGCTTGAAACGATTATGCACAAACGAGTAATTGGTCAAGAAGAGGCGATCAACGCCATCTCAAATGCGATGCGAAGAAGTAGGGCAGGGGTCTCGGATAGTAAAAAACCGATCGGATCTTTCTTGTTCATGGGTTCAACTGGTGTTGGAAAAACCGAAACTTCAAAGGCTTTAGCTGAAGCTTATTTTGGTGACGAAAATAAGATGATTCGTTTTGACATGTCAGAGTATCAAAATAAAGCGGATATATACCGACTTATCGGAACCAATATGTCGGGTAATGAAACTCTTGGTTCTCTTACAACCGCCGTTCGTGAACAACCTTTTTCTCTGATCCTTTTAGATGAGATAGAGAAAGCTCACCCAGACATTTTAAATCTTTTCTTACAAGTTTTAGATGAAGGGAGACTCAAGGATGGTGCTGGTAGGGAAGTTTCTTTTACAAATACCATCATTATCGCCACTTCTAATGCGGGCGCTAACCTAATTCGATCATCTATCCAAAGCGGGATTGAGTACGAAAAGACAAAATTGGCCCTTATAGATTTTATTCAAGAGAAAGGAATCTATAGACCAGAGTTTATCAATCGATTCACTTCAGTTATAGTCTTTTCGCCACTTACAAAAGAGCAGATAGTCCAAATTGCTGGCCTGATGATCGATAGACTCAAAAAGGTTGTTTACAAAAACAAGCAGGTTAAGGTTGAGATAACAGCGGACGGGGTATCTAGGTTGGCCGAGCTTGGT
>SDBT01002909.1_pt1 | contig 29843 bp, 54 predicted proteins | sample 2277101 | NCBI WGS metagenome assembly SDBT01 (sample SAMN10404973, study PRJNA504765) | marine sediment metagenome | isolation source: marine sediment core GS10_PC15, 103 cmbsf | place: Arctic Ocean: Southern Knipovich Ridge | collected 2010
CCGATGCGCTGCTAGACGATCTTGTTGAAACCGGCTCTAGTACCAGACGAGTTAGTGAGTTGGACGTTATTAGAATGTGTCGCAGAGAGATTCGTAATGCCGCCGAGGAGGGGTGATGAGTGACATGTCAGCGGAGATGAAGGTTAAACGGGATGAGCTGTGTCCCAAACACTTTGCTAGCCAGTTTCCAGAGTGGGACCCAGCAACACTTGAATGCAAATGGCACCACGACGACTACAATGCAGGCTTCAACGCCTGCCACGCCCTAATGAAAAAGCGCGAGGATATTCTAGTGGGGGCTTTGAAAGAGATTAAAACCGAACGGTTGAATAATAAATGTTTTTGTCCAAATCCGAACAAACTAGCAAAGGGCCAGGTCATGCATACATGTGGTACGTGCATAGTGAATAATGCCCTCAAGCAGATAGGAGACGGGGAGTGAGTGACCTAAAAGTAGCGTTATACTTTCATGACACAGTGTGGTATAAGGCTTTTATGTATGTAGAAAATTTGAATACGGTAGCCGCTAATTATATTCCTATCTGCACAGGATGCAAAAAAGGAATCAAATTACCTAGTTTTATAGCTAATATCCTCGACGATGAGAAACATGAAAAAAAAGAGCGTTGGTGTGTCGGTAGCCTTTGCCCTAAATGTTTTAAGGTATGGGGAGTAAGTGAACAAAAGGAAAGGTTCTATGAGCGATGAGAAAATCAAAGTTTGATACGTTTATTGTTCATTGCCCAAAAACAAAGCGGATAATAAAAATTCAATGGGATTGCGCAATTAACGGTTTGAGTCAGTGGTGGCATTTCGACGGGGATAAATGTTGGCGCGTTAAGGACAATAAGTATCTAGGTAAAATACCTAAACTTTTTACGATCCTATACCGCTTGCCCGAAGGTTTTGATTGGGTATGACCATAAAGTATTATCGTTCTTTTAGGGGGTAGCTTAATGTTTAAGGAGGGTGATGAAGAAAGTCTGGGAGATTCAAATTTGTAGAAATAATCCTTGGATCAGCTTTGGTTTTCATATAGATCATACAGACCCAAGCATCACAGTGCATTTACCGTTTCGTATTTTCTACATAGGTTATTGTAAACAGCCGGGATTTAATTCGCAATCCCGCAGAGGAGATGAAAGTGAGTAAAACTAAAAAGTGTACTAATTGCGGCCAATTTGACAGTGGGGTTATCTACCCTTGTAAATCGACCATAGGTCATCTGTGGCCAAGTGAATTAGTTCCAACGATTCCTGAAGGCCCTAGCATGGTGGAAAATATAACCATCGATCAACGATACAAATTTATGCAGCAAATTAAAATGCTGAGAGTGGTTTTAATTGACGTGAAAGCTGGACTAGGTGACCGACTACTGGCCGAGGGGCCGTTATCGAAACCTTACGCCCACGCGGTTATGGAGAAAATTGATGGCGCCCTTGAGGCGACGAGGAATACCTGAAAGACCTGACATAGTAAAAATTTCATACCTCAATGAGGTATCTTTTTGCGCAGAGGAGATGAAAGTGAGAAAAAAGAAGTGTGAATTTTGCAGGGCAACGCTACCAGATCATGAGTCCACATGTATTTTAGCGTCTAATCCGCAAAGCCGCTGAGTGATGCAGTGGTTTTGGAATAAATTAGGCAAGTGTTGGCGGTGTAAAGAGAATTTTTCAGACTGGTTTATCTGGGACGGCGACCGATACTGTTTCCCATGTTATTTTAAGAATAGTCATTCGCCGAGCAAATTAATAAAGGAGATTTAAATGCCCACATGTAGTAATTGCAACGGACCAATAGACGACGCAAATGATTTTAACGGCCTATGCCTAAAGTGTCATGCGGATAGATCCGTGGAATGAGTCACTTTAATTATGAGGACAGATTAAAGCAACAAGGCCTCGGCGGGTGACGCAAAACGAGTGATAGAGGGGGCTGAGTGAATACAGCGAAAGGTGACCCGAAATATTTTGTATCGTATTATTTCATATCAAAAGATCAAAGCGGTCATGGCTGCATTGAGTTGAATGGTCGTAAAATAATGCTCTACACGGACATTCGAGATTGGATGACTTACCTCAATGACTCGGTCAAAGACCATTATGGTAATAAATGTAAGTGCATCGTCACTTTTTTCAAAAGGCTAGTATGATTAAAAAACCCCGATTGACTTTTAGATGCCGACCGGGGTAACTTGTAAATGAATTTGTATAAACGTGATGTTGAGGACACTGTACACACTCGTGTGCATAAAATCAATATCAAAACACATTAATTCACACCGAGGGATAAAGCCTACCAGGTGTAAAACTAGGTTTTTGATGTACTGTAACGGTGCATTGATATGTTAAAGAAATGCGATTATCTATACATGTAAAGTATGACATGTTGAGCTATCGCGGTTTTTCTAACATATCGACAATTCATTGCTCGTGACAAGGGTGAATAGGTTGTGAGTAGTGGGTTTTATCAGTGGAGGTGTGCAATGACCTAGTGGATTCAGGTTGCAGCACGATGCCTTTGAGTCTGTGCCTTAAGTTGGGCCGGGATACCTAGGGTAATAAAACACCCGTTAAAGGTTGCCTAATACAACTAGCCGATCCAGTGAAATTCTGACGGCCCACTGATTAAGCCCATTACTATTACACGCAAAGCTAACGCGCCTATCTTAATCCGCGGGCTGGGAGATGAAGATGATTAAAGAGACCAGATACTATGCAAGAGTTACGAATACGCGGACGCTAGTGTCTAAGATCAACGAAATCATCCGGCATCTTTCCAGTCAGGGGGACTCAAATGCTGAACCGGCGAGTGAAGGGATTGAGGAGGAGTTATCCTGTCTTGTATATAACAAGTTTGTAACCTTTAAGCCTATGGCACGTTGCTCTTGTACCCATACAAAATGGATAAGAACCCCAAACCCAGAAGAAGGTAACGAGGCTGGTGGGTCTACCTGATGGATAGCTGTAAATACTGTCGCAAGTATCACGCTGATTGGGTGGTTTGCGAGGAGTACATAAAATCTATCCATGACGAAGCTCCACCATCTGGATCTGATTCTGGGACGGAGATAGTTAAAGACTAATCTCTGATCACACCTAAACCGCACCAAAGATGGTAGGTAGGGGGATAGTACAGTTTTATCTAAAGATAGAGGTTGATAAAAAAAAGGGGGTAATCAATGAGAGTAATATTAGAGTTAACACAGGATGAGACGCGACTGCTTTACGACATCTTATTGGAGTCAAATAAACCAGCGGAGCACCTATTGACTAAAATATACGAGGCGTATAGAGCATTTATAGATAGAAAACATTTACAGTCCGATTCGGGGGAAATGAATGACGATTAAAAAGATTGGCATAGGTTGCTAATGGACTTTACTCAACTATCAGATTTATGCGACCGCATAAAATCAATGGAACGCCGCCTAGACGCTCTAGAAAAAAAACCTAAGGCAAAGGCCCAAACGGAAAGTAATCGCACATTGTGGGCCACGTTCTGTATAGCTCATACTGGCAGGTACGGGTTTGAGCCAGTGAGAAATGCAAAGGTAAATAAAAACATATCCGAGTTAAATAAAAGAGTCGGGTTAGACACTGCATGTAAACTTGTGGAGTACTATTTAAAACAGAATGACGCTTATTACCTACGGCGCTACCATAATATATCGGTTTTGTTAGCGGACTGTGAATCAATGGTAACCCGAATGAAAACGGGCATGGTGATAACGGGTAGACAGGCTAACCAAATTGAGCTAGTGAGCACAAACTTAAATCAGTCTGAAATATTTATGAGGGGTAAAAGTAAATGATCGAACATTCAATGCCGGTACCACGGACTACCGAGGGCTTAAGAGACGCCCTATTTGACGAGATAAACCTATTGAGGACAGGCAACGGTAATTTACAACGGGCTCGGGCGCTATGCCAATTATCTAATCAAGTGATAGATTCAATTCGCATACAGATTCAGCATGGCAAACTATTGTTAGACGGGAGAAATAAAAATGCCAATATACAACTTGGTTCGCCTAAAAACTCTACAAGAAAGAAATGAACACGAGATAAAAACCCACTCATATATTTTCTGTGAGATATGCGGGCGAGAGATAACTAAGGGACGCGAGGGGTTTTGTGTAAATTCATTCTATGGAAAACCGACATGTGAATATTGTCAAAGAGGTACGTTCTATTACATGCAATGCTGGTTTACTAATTCGGAGCAAAGTAAAAAACATATTAAATGGAGAAAACCATACGAATTTATGTGTGACGAGCAAAGAGAGACAGCGGCGTTACAGGTGTTATCGAATAGTCTACGACGGCAGATAAGAATTAGGAGCAGGGCTTTATGAGTGCTAATGAATAATTTAATAAACCGTTTCAAATGCTGGTACCGTAATTTTCATGTGCCTATACCCGGCGATTGTTTTGGGATATTCACTTGCTATTGTCGGGACTGTGGTAAGTATTTCGCCGATTCAATGAATGACGGCATTGAGAGTCATACAATTAAGATACCTAGGGTAAAAGAATATTGCTGTGATGAGCCGTATATATGAGTGACGTGGTAATAAAGCTTGAGTCGGGGGAATGCCCGCGAGGTGTGATAACTATAACCGAGGGCAATGTCGGTCAAGCTTGTAACTTGCACATCTTAGGCGGTTACCACAAATTTACAGAGTCATCTATAGATTTAGATGGTAAAGCCTGTGTAAAATTAATAGCGGCCTTAACTTATGTAAAGGATGTATATGGTACCGAGTGCTGAGGAAAACTTTCATATCCATTTAAACGCGTTAGCAAAGATGACTCGTTTTGAATTAGATCAAGTCATCCTAAAAATATACGATGAGCATTTAAAAAAGTATGGCTATGAAAAGCTAACGATAGCGCTAAAAGAATTAATAGTAGAACGCACTAGCCGTGACCCATTTCCATCGGTTAGAGCGATAGAGAGAAAAGTTGTACCCATTACGTCTGATAAATCTAAAGCTAATTTTGTAGCCAACCAAATATTAAAATATGTGAGAACAAAAGGGCATACATGGTCATGGGTAGAGCCCGGTGTTAACTTTGTTACCGATGTGCTATTTAAAACATTGGGCGATATCGGTGGCGCTACTGTTGTGCAATTGGGTGGTTGGACTGCCGTATGTGAAATGGCAAACAATGGTAACACAGAGTTTTTTAGGCACAATCTAGAAAAGGCTGCAATGAATATAATCGAATTTGAATTGAAAAATTCAAAATCAAGCGGTAGACCTATAACTGATGATAGAAACTTTCCTAAATCCCTTGAGTGACCCGCTATCTCTAGCTCTACTCTGTGTCGTTATCATTATATACAATAGGGCCGCGATATGGTGACACTGCCGATTGACCCGAGTCTATCGAAAAACAGGTCAAAAACAGTCCATTACGTAGGCAAAAAAGCGATTATACGATTGTCACAAGAATACAAAACGGCAAAAACTTACTACACACAGCTAATGAGGAATGCGTTTCAAAACTACCCACTAAGGGAACGGGTCAAGTTAATGGTACACATCCATATGTATAAACAGGACAATCGAATGGATTGTATTAACTTTGTAGACGGCCTTTGCGACGCCTTGCAGGATGCAATTAAAATTAACGATAGGTATTATAGTTTAAGTATCGACTGGAGTATAGATAAAACATACCCTAGATTCGAAATGGAGATATCACAGGAATGGATAAAGAGATCAAATGCATTGCGTTCACTCGCCGCAAAGAAATAGACACAGGTATTCTTTTAGACTTTAACGGTGAGCAGGCATATATATACATAGAGCCGACTTGTGGCCGAGGCGCTAAACAAGTAATGTTTAAAATTCTAGCAAAAAAAAGCGTAAAAGTTTTAAGATATGAGCTATTAAGTGACGACATCAAGCGAAAATTTGGCATTGATCAGGAAAAAAGCCTGTTTAATATGTTCAAACGGTAATAGTGACCCTCATCATTTAACCACACGCGGTGCGGGCGGTAGAGATTCACTTGATAATTTAGTACCGTTATGTAGAACGCACCACGTAGAGATTCATAAAATAGGACGGGTTACTTTTGCTAAAAAGTATGTATCATTTATGGGATGGTTAGAGGAAAACGACCGAATGGACATACTTAATAAATATGGATATCAAACTGGCGAAACAAACAAGCGTCGATGAGATTAAGAGAAACTGTGTAATTTTTCTCAGAAACAAAAAGGGCGTTAGCAGGGTAAACGATTTTGTATATTTCTTAATGAACACGTTCGGTATCTCAGAGATACAATCTATAAGTATAATGTTTAATCTATGTAGTGAGAAAAAAATACTGATATGTATTAATTCTGAAAATAATACCATGACCATAGGATTGATAGGAGTAAAAGAATGCGTTACATTTCCCTTTTAATTTTGTTTACAGCATGTGGGCATCCTGCATATGTTTGTCAAGGGCGGGCTAGCTTTGACGGCGGCGTGCAAATGTACTGTATCACTTATGATGACTACAAAAGTAACCTCGAAAAAAGCACAGACTCTAATTGATGAGTACGTCCGAAACTGGACGGCCCCGGACGGAGGGGGACTGCTCAAGCAAGGTCACATTAGAGCGCCGTTTAAAAAACATTTTCCAAATACTGCTGCTAACGATAATGCGATTATTGGTACGGCTCTGCTCCTATTTCTTGCTCATTATCACGGTCTACTTGATAAACGACTTATTGAACTATTTCTTAACGCGGTACGGTTAAGAGAGGACCCGGATTATCCGGGCCTTTATAGCCGAAACCCCGGTATGACAATGAGACATGAGTCATGGGATAATTATGCTGCAATTAGTGCAGGGTCGGCTTTATGTAAAAAATGGTGTAAAGAAAATGAACACTCTTATCTAGATCATTCAAAGAGAATTGTAGAGAGAGGAGTCAAATACGGTTATCACTTTAATAATGTGGACCCCGGCAAATACCGTCTCCGCTCGTGGAAAAAAGGCGGTGATATAGCGCAGTATAAAATAAATGCTAACTACATTCCTCAGTACATAAATCTAATTTGGTTATGGTTACACATGATTAAAAGCGCATTCAATAAGCACAGAGATAGACGCGGCGTGTTTAGGCTACGTACAGATACGGGAATATTGATGTGGTTAAAACTAAGGTCATTCGAATTTGCAGATTTTAACAAAGGTTGGCAATGGGTAACAAACATAACGCGGACACTAACAGTTTTTTGGGATTGGAGATTTAATAAAAAAGGCGGTTTACATCAATTTGTAAAAGCGTATTATGGTGGACGTACACCAGAAAATCCTTTAGTAGAATTATCTAAGGGTATTTAAAACCGATTAGGGGGACGTAATGTCAAAACGTAGAGGGGTTCCATCGGACCCACAATTAACATCTCAGCCAGTAGACGCTGAGGTAGTACAGTCAAAACTAAATCAACCGGCACAAGAAACACAATTAGCACAAAAACGAGTGTTCAAAAGGACACAGAAAATTGTGCATGACTTGTACAAATTACAAGTAGCGACAATGGCTAAAGACGTGGGCTTTAGTAAAGCGGACCCAAAATATATACAGTTTGAACACACGCACATCTATCACAATGTAGATTCAAACGGTAAGCCACAAGAAACCTGCGCACCAGTAGGCGGACATTTTCATTTCATGACTTTAGAATCAAACGGCGACGGTGTACCTACTGTCATATGCGGTCCCCCGGTTGAATTTGTATGGCAAAAGAAACGCGGTAGTAAAAGACCGATTAGAGTAGCCGTACCCTATGATTCGAATGATACCCATGTGCATGGGGTTGAATACATTGACTCCGAGGAGTTACAGCCTAGAAAACTATCTAGCGAGTTTGTAAAATATCAGGCTCAATTGGGACGTGTGACTTTAACGCCCGCGCAGTTAGAGGCTAATAAAAAGTTAGGCGATATCAATACCGGTTTAGTAGGGTAGAGTGAGTGAATACATTAGGCGGATTATAGAGACTACTTTTGTAAGTACTGTCACTAAGTCCGAATGTAACACAGAGCTAAAGCGCGCAGTCCTTTCGCATGAGAGGAAAAACAGATACGTTGATAATCTTCTCACAGAGATATGCGGCTCAAAGAAAGTGTTCAAACTAGAAACGATAAAAGAAGTCACAAAAGACTTGACTACTGTATTCATTAGGAATGTAGAGCGTCACGCAAACGAAAAGTACATGAGTGACTTAGAAAAATCTACCGTTGTACAACAGGGTGAGAATGCTAAACTGTTTGATGCGATTGCATCCAAAATGGCTGATCAGATTAAGGTTAAGACATGGCTAAAACAATAAAAGTAGAATTAATCATGCAGGTAGAATTAAAAGACGACACTAAACCTGATATGTATTTTGACGTTATCTTAAAGGATTTTACATGGTTAAAATGGGATGACCACGTGGGTGACAATATATCAAAAAGAGCTAGGCTATTCAATGTAGTAGTAGACGGTAAATCTATAAAGGAATATCTCGATGCAGGCGGGTAGGGATTTAGACGCTTTAGTGGCAGAGCATGTAACAAAAATAGAAATGCATTGCTACTTGTGTGCATCAAAGCATGACATAAAAGGTAACTGCTCAAACTGCTCTATTAACCTGATCCCTAACTACTCAACCGACATAGCCGCAGCAATGACTATCATGCCTAATGAGGCGTGGAAAATGACTACTTGTGAGAATTACGCATCGGCCTGTGTCGCGTACAAAGGTGAGCTATATACGGATGTACATGAGTTGTTATCAACAGCTAGGTGCCTAGCGGCGCTAAAGGCGGTAGATCATGGCAAATAAAATATGGACATTAGTCGAGATAGAGACACATATAAAAGCTAACTTAGGCGAGGGCGATGATTATAGTTATGGCGGCGCTGTGGTGTGTGCTGCGCTTTTTAAAAAACTTTATAATACCCGGCCTCTAATCGGGTTAAGCGGTTTTCAAGCTGATGCGGTTGATGAAGTAGTGAGCCACCTACCCGATGCGAATATCCCATTAGAGCCCGAGAGGTTAAAAGAAAATGGCAAAGAGTAGAGGCAGACCCACTAAATATAAAAAGTCATATGGCAAGGCTTTAATTAAACATTGTGAGAATGGCGGTTGGGCTATGTCATTCTGTGGTGAGATCGGAATAAGCAGAGATACGTTTTACGCGTGGATAAAGAAATACCCGTATTTTTCTGACACCTATAAAATAGCGCGTCAAAAATCACAGCTATGGTATGCAAAATTATTAAGGCAACAGGCGTTAGGCCGAGGCCCTGGTAGCAAAGGTAACCTAGGTGCAATTATATGGATAATGAAAAACTGTCATGGTTGGACAGATAGACCGGTAGAGGTAGAGGACCCGATTGAGGAGTTAGAGTTTTATGAGTGACCACGTAAAGGATTTAGTAGCAATAGATTTATTAATTAAACGTGTGGAATGGTTTAAAGATAACTTAGGTCATAAAACTGTGTGTTACCCGATACGCGATTGTTTTACATGTAGAGCTAGAGAGTTAGCGAAAAAAACATTAGATGAGGTAAAGGAAATATGGACTCAATAGAAATATTAACAGTACTGGTATTCTTTTTAGCATGTGCAACAGGTTGGGCAGTGTGGGTGCTAAACGCTGCCATAGGAGACAATGACAGGAGTGCTAGGAATACCATCATAGAAATAAACAACATAAACAGCGAGGTGTCCCATAATAGAACATGGTCACAAAAAAGCCGGTTAGCCCTAGCTGCCCGCATCGCGAAACTTGAGAGTGAGAGTAAAAATGGCAAAAAGTTATCCAAAAAAAGGAACCGCCGTAAAACGACCGGGCGTAAAGGTAAGTCAAGTAAAGCAAAGCCCAAAAAAGCCTGCCGGAAAAAAAAGGCCTAGTAGGAAAAAATGATAAAGAGAATATTCATAGTGTTATTTAATATAATTGGCTACCAGCTATTGTCATTTCTATTCCCGATTTTTATAATACCGTTATTGATTTACTCAGCCTTAACAGAGGCAAACGCTGCGCCTAGGCGGATGATGACAGGTAAAGAATGGCTGTGGGACTAATGAAACAATGGTGGATAACGTTCTGCTGCTTTATGGTCGGGCATAGGTGGCAACCGTTAAAAATAAAAGTGTTTAGGTTGAAATGCGGGCGTTGTAATAGAATATGGTAAACTGTAGATTCAAAGGAATGCATGACCGCTGGGAATACGGTGCCTATTTACAAAGTATTTACAATCCTGCAAAGGGTTGCGTGTTTGCCCTAGTGTGTGACGCAAAGGGCGTTATTTATGAGAAACCATTAAAAGAAATACTGATAGATTTACCGGCTGAGGACGATGAGGATTGACGATGATTTATATTATAGGTCAAATAAATCAGGCGGTTTACAATTTAACGACTACCGCAAAAACGATTGGCTCAAGTGTGCTTATTGCAGGTTAGAATTTCATCCGATTTATGTAAGGTGCAGACACAGTGTGAATAAAAATAAGGACGGTAGTTACACAATAGCCTTTAAGTGTGAAAAATGTATAAATGTCGAAACTCAGAGTCAAGTACAAAAAGAATAAACATCAGGCTGATTTTCAAAACGATACCCATACAAAGTTATTGAATCTATCTAGCGGGTACGGTGGCGGTAAGTCACACGCGCTAGTAATGAAGTCATTACAGTTATCCTTTCTTAATAAAGACATACCCGGCGGTTGCGTTAACCCGTCAATACCTGATTACAAAAAAGACTTACTACCCCTGTACTATGAAATACTTGACGCTAATAATGTTAAGTACAAATACCACCAGACTGATAAATGGTTTAAATTTCCGTGGACTAAAGCCAAAATGTATGTGGTTAGCGCTGAAAAGAAAATCAAGGGGCCCAATTGGGGGTGGTGTGTAATTAACGAGATTGGGTTGATCCCATGGCAGAGATACGAGGATATCCTAGGCCGGGTGCGGATAAAAAAAGCAACGCATCCACAGATTGCCTCTAGCGGTACACCCGAGGGTACTGGGCATTGGACATACGAAAAGTTTGTAGATCAACCGATGAAAAACTCTAGAATCATATTCGGTGACACAAGAAATAATAGAGAGAATCTATCAGATGATTACATAGCCACGTTAGAGGACACTTATGATTCAATTACCCTAGATGCATATCTAAAGGGCCTATTCGTTAACATGGTGTCTAACAGGTTTTACTACTGCTATGACCCTATAAAGAATGACGACGATACGATAGAGAGGGTTGAGGACGCCCACGTACATGTCTCAATGGATTTTAATGTCGATCCCTTTTGTGCAACGCTGTGGCACATATTTCCAATGGGTAACGGTAGAGGCATGACATCAGTCGATATCAGGGGTAACACCATGTATCAGTTTTTAGCGTTTGATCAGATACAGTTAAGCGGGCCTAAAGGTGCCAGGACTGAAAACATGTGCGAGGCGATGCGGGCTAGAGGACTAAACAATTTTAATACGACAATATATCCAGACCCCGCCGGTAAAGCGCGGAGCACACAGGGCATACCTGATATTGAGATATTACGCAGAGCGGGGTTTACCAATATCAAGGTAAGGTTAGCTGCGCCTCGGTTTAGAAAACGACAGCTAGCCCATAATAATTTACTTGAAAAAACACAAATAAAGATCAATCCTAAGACTTGTAAGGGATTAAAAAGAGATTATGAGAGTGTCGGGCAGGATATTTCGACTTTTGAAAAATTAAAGGATAATCCAAAACTAACCCATTTCTCAGACGGTGCTGATTACATGATAGATATCGTAGCGCCATTGTCGGGTGCTAAACCAAATAGCAGAGTAATAAAGTTTAGGTAACATATGAATATTCAAATAAAAAAAGAATCAGATATTTTAGGTGAGGGTTTTCGTGCTCGGGTCATTGAGGAGATAGAGGCTAATGAGAATAACCGACGTAGACAAGAAATGTTTAAGCGCTATGAGGTGCTCAAAGATCAGACCGACGAATGGGTGCGGTTTACGTTAGAACAGCAGTTTGATGTGCAGACCGTACAGGAAATGTTATTTGCTCGGACTAACATTTCGTTTGCCCGCAAAATAGTAAACAAGTTAGCTAGGGCATATGACCACGGTGTCAAAAGAAAACTAACAAAGGTCAAAGATACAAAGAATTTAGAGATGTGGGCCGACTTACTTAAGATCAATCGGAAAATGAAAAAAACCGATAGGTATCTGAGGGCGTTTAAAAACACAGTCGCATACATGCGTCCTATCAAGGTAGAGGAAAACGGTAAGATTAAGTTTGACTTATCCGTTCGGATCCTACCGCCTTATCTATACAATGCGATAGAAAACCCTAACGATAGAGAGAAACCGTTAGTCTACATTCTGTCGCCGTTTGTACCAGCGCGCTCTAGTTTGTTTTCGATGAGCCCGGCTACTGAGGGGCGCACACCATTGGGGCCTAGTAATTCTACCTCAAGGCAACCTAGACGTGGCGACGGCACTGATCAAACAATAGCCGATAGTCCTAGTGATGCAGGGATTAAAAACAATGATAAAAACAGTTTAGAATACATATGGTGGAGTAAAAATCATCACTTTACGACTAACTCAAAAGGTGGAGTCATATCAAAAAGTGAGGACGGCACTAAAGAAATGGATAACCCAATTAAGACATTACCTTTTGTCAATTGGGCAGATTCTCAGGACGGTCAATTTTGGGCCCTAGGTGGCAATGATATTATTGATGCGAGCATTAAACTCAATTGTCTATTGACTCACGTTGTGCATGTGGGTGTCACTCAAGGGTACGGTCAAGCATTCATGACAGGTAAGGGGTTACCTAAAACAGTTAAGACCGGGCCGAATAAGGTAATACAATTAGAGTATGACAAGGCAAATAATGACCCGACGCCTACCTTTGAGTTTCTTACAGCTAACGCACCATTAGCCGAACTAATGGACGTGATGACAACATGGGTTGCATTGTTACTCAGTACAAATAACTTAAGCACTGCGGGGTTTAGTTCACAGCTAAACGGGGCGTCTACATTCCCTAGTGGGATAGCCCGCCTTTTAGATATGGCTGAATCAATGGAGGAAATTAGCGACTCACAAGAAATATTCAGGGATTTAGAGCCCGAGGTATGGGGCATTTTACAAAAGTTTTACGATGTGTATAATGAAAAGAAGCTGTTATCTGAGAGGATGTTAAAGACACCATTTCCAGAAAACGCCGCTGAGGTGGTAGTTAGTTTTGAGCAACCGCAACCAATTATGTCCGAGGGTGAAAAACTTGACGTACTAGCGAAACGCAAAGACCTAGGTATCAATTTAATGATAGAGTTAATCCAAAAGGATGACCCGTCATTAAATGTTAAAGACGCTGAGGAGAAACTAAAGAAAATCCTAGAGGAAAAAATGACACGTATGCAGAATGCAATAACCGAGGCGACAAAAAATGGCGATAAAGGCGACGGATCACAAGGGGTCGAATCAGGAGACGACGGCGACGATAGCGATACCCAATTTGGAAAACCTAAGTCAAAGGAAACGCCCGAGTCTTAAAAGGGATATCGGCAATTTCATTATTGAGCAGATTACAGAGACAGTAGCAAAAGAGAAGTCACCTATTGCTAGTGAGGGGTGGCCCAAACTATCGAAAAGCTACGCTGCGATAAAGCAAGAATTGAACGGTAATAAAAAAGCCAATATGGAGTTAGAGGGCGACATGCTCGACAGTCTCACATTTAAACCTACAGGCGATGGTATCAAGGTAGGGTTTTTCGACGACGAGGCAGCTAAAGCAGACGGGCATAATAAGTTTTCCGGTCGTACAAATAACGCACCTAAACGCAGGTTTCTACCTAAGACGGGTCAATCGTTTAAGTTTGATAGTGAGATTCAAGAAATAATAACGGATGCACTGGCATCGGACTCAAGGGTTAAAGAATCGGACTTTAGTGGTGTGTCATCTAGGGTGGCGATGACGCGAGTACTACGGGGTTTATTCCCTGATCTAAGTAGGGGTGAGATAATCGGGGTGATAGGGCGTGACCAAAAGATTCAAAAGCTATTGACTCGGTTAAACTTAGTAAGGTTTTTATAATGGCAAAAGTAAAAGTAACGGTAAAATTCGATATAATTAATGAGTTGAAACTGTTTTTTAACCCCGATGTGACAAGAAAAGTAGGTAAAACCACGATAAAAGAAATGAAAAAAATGATCACGCGTGGAGTGAGTCCCATTAAAGGCAGGGGGCGTTTTCCGGCATACGCGATACAGCGCGGTACACTAAGAGAGAAACGTCAAGGGATACCACCTGGTAGCGGTTACCCTGATGGTATCGATGGTAAAAACCGTAGGCCTATTAACTTGACTCTATCTGGTGACATGCTCGATGCATTAAGTTTTAAAGAAATAAATAATAAAAGTATAGACGTAGGGTTTCTAAGGGGCACCTCGCAGGACATACTGGATCGGGCCAAAACACATCAAAAGGGCGACTCCACAAGAAACATTCCGCAGCGGAGATTCATACCGGCGGCTGAGGGCGAGGATTTTAAGATAACAATACGCCGCGCTATAAATAAAATATTCGAAAATAGGTTGAGTAAACTAATACAACGCAGTAATAAAAAAGGTAGACGTAAAAAATAAACCGATTAGGATAAAGGAATACACATGGCAGACGAGAAACCACCAGAAAACACTGAAACAAAACCGCCCGAATCAGCACCACCTGAAACAAAACCGCCTGCGCCTCAGATTAGTCAAGAGCAATACAATGCTCTGCAAACTAAATTAGCGGATAGCGAAAAGCAAAACAAAGACTTTAAGACTCAATTCTCAAAAGCAGAAGAGGATGCCTTAAAGGCTAAAGAGGATTGGAAAGCCGTTGCAGAATTAAAAACAAAAGAGGCGCTAGAGGCTACCGAAAAATCTGAGATTTTACAAAAGACTTACATCAATGAAAAGAAGTACAGCGCGTTAAAGACTGAGTGTTTTAAATTGGGATTAAAACCCGAGGCTGAAAAGATACTAGAATTATTTGACTTAAGCGATATACAAGTTGAAACTACAAGTCACGGACGTGTAAACTTGCTAGGGACGGCTACTACCGCTGAAAAGATTAAAACCCTGCACGCTTATGCATTCGGGGAAAGTAAAGCACCTAACGTGAATACGGACATTCCAGGTGTTACTGAGGGCACGATTGTTACCCCTGCTGATTTAGCAAAAGCAGAACGTGAAGGTAAAAAATCAGGCGATCCTAGTAAGTATCGTCAAATGTATAATATATATCTTAAACAAAGGGCGGCGGGGTAGTTAGTTATCTTGTTAGAGAGTGTTTAATACAAAATCAAAGGGGAAAAAATGGCCGATCAAATTATGACCGCTGCGGGGTCGCATTCGGCAATTGTACCTGAGAAGTGGTCCTCCAATTTTTATGAGACACTACTTGAGTCATTGCCATTTGCTGCCTTGATTACGCGTGAGTATGAAGGTGAAATTCAGGATTTAGGAGATACTGTTAGAATTAGCACTATCCCTCAATTCGATGAGGCGACTATTCTAGATGAGGACGGACGTGCAGACGCCGAGGCTCAAACAATTACAGGGCAGTCACTTCTTATCAACAGACGCGGGGTAAAAGACTTTATTGTGACACGTAGGGCACTACTTCAATCATTGCCACATATGGATCAATTGCAAGATTTAGCTATCTTTGCAATTAACAAAAAGATTCAGCGTGACATTATTGATAACACTGTGCCTAGTGCTGCGGCTCCTGATCATCAATTACCATATGATTCTGGTACCACACTTGCACTAGCTGATTTACTTGAGGGTAAAGAATTGCTTGATTCAGCAAACGTACCTCAAGCCAATCGTTGGGCAGTGATGGATAGTCCGCAAATGAACGACATTTTTAATATCACTGGATTTACTTCTAGTGACTTTCTTTTGTCGGGTGCTCCGATTCAAACGGGTCAATTGCCTAGTGCATTGCTAGGGTTTACCCCTCGAATGACTACTGAGGCAAACGCTGTAACATTCCTATTCCATACCAGCTATCTAACACTAGCTGTACAGGATGGTATGAGGGTGCAACAGTTTGACCTAGGGAGTGACGGTAAACGTGCAACGCGCGTTAACGTTGATTCTTTATGGGGCATTAAACAATTAGATAACGTTCGCGTTGTTACACTAAGTTAAGGGGGTAGACATGGGATTTAAAAATGACAATATGTTGGTACAAGAATATGTCTACGACTTCGATGTAGACGGCGGCGCTATTGGGGCTATTGACCTATCAGCTAAAGCGAGTAAAGAACCATTGCCAGTAGGCGCGGTTGCAAAACGGTATACCCGAAAGGTATTGACCGCTTTTACATCTGGCGGCTCTGCTACGGTTGCAGTAGGTAACGGAGATTCAGCGACTAAATACGAGTCCGCTGTTGCCGTTGCGTCACTAACTGCTAACGCTCTAGCTGAGGATAACGCTGCATTAAACGCTATTTTAGACGCTGCGGACGGGCAATTAATTGTGACCATTGCTACCGCCGATCTAACTGCGGGTAAAGCAGTGTATATGGTTGAATTTCATATGCCACAAGGCTAATTTTCAATTCAGCAAACGCAACAGATACGCTTAGAGTAGGGGGGGCCTAAAAACCCCCCCGAAATAACAAAGGGATTTTAATATTATGGATGCACATAAGTCACATGACTATAACCGCAAAAGCGACCGCAAAAAACCATTCGAAAAAAAGCAACCTAAACCGGACGCTAAGGGTGTAGGCGAGAGACATAGAGACGCCGAGGCTGAAAAGGCTAAGGCTAGCGCTGAGGCTAAAAAGGCAAAGAAACCTGAAAAAAAGGCTGAAAAACCCGAGGCTAAACCTGAGGTAAAACCCGAGGATAAAGAGTCTAAAAAGGGTGAGTAATGGCTCTAGTTACTCGACTGAGATACGTTGCATCTAGTGACCCTGATGCATTGACTGCGTTTCTATCGAAACTAGGTCATAGGGTAATGATATACCAAATTCAGTCGGTAGGTAAGCAATGGTGGTTATGGTATGTGCCACCTGATGACATGAAGTCACCACCTGATAGCGTGGTCTTAGATTAATGTCGGAACCACGCGGCCCACGTACAGGCAACCTCAATACAGATTATACAAGGGCCACAGGCGAGGACGCAGACGGGCACGTATTTGTTAATATTAACGCTAGTCCGAATGACCCGGTACCCGTTACTTTATCTACGATATCGTCGGGTACTAAAAAGTTTTTTGATGCGACTCAAGTAGCAAGCACACCGGGCGTACAGCAGACTTTAATCACTACTGTGGTGGCCGTAGGGAAAACGTTACAATTATGTAGGCTGAATATGAGTACCCGACAACCTGGGTGCGTTGTAATTGAGGCAGGGGGTAGTACAATAGGGTTATTGAACACAGGGGCCAGCGGATTAAACGCTAAATTTCAATGGACACCTAGCAGGCCGATAGCTGCAGGTGTAACAATTAACGTAAAGTTTAAACAGTTTGGAAGTACACCAATAAGTGAAGTAAGCGCGTATCTAATGGCGACAGAAACATAGGGGGAAAAAAATGGCAAACGAAAGTGAATTATTTAGAACATCAGACGACGGTACGGGTGCGGGGGTTGCACCATCCGAGCGTAAAGAAGGGGACGCATTAGCAAGCGCTAGCGAAACGGCCGTATTAACCGCAAAAGATTTAGCGAATGATCTACAGCACATTCCACACAGAGAACCGGGCGACGCAGATAGTACTGCATCAGGCGTACCGGGTTTTGCGTATCAGGATGACTCGCTTAACTTAATTCGGCCCACACTTGATAGTGACGGACGCATTCGGATTACATCCGCGGCACCGGGCATACCTAAAGCGGCTCGGGCAACCGTTGCGGGCGTAGTGACTGTGGCTACTGATATAGCGGTGCTAGTGCTAACTGCGTCAAAGACTCATGACTGTGTCAAAGTTAATATGACTGCCACAAAAACTACATTTTGGCAGCTTATTCAGGATGACAATTCTGTTGAGACGATTATTGATTCTTGGATTACTGGATCAGGGCAGTTTACGGTTAATGACCTTGTAGATCAGGGCAAACTTGTAGTAACGTCGGGCAGTACTGGTACACAAGAATTGATACTGAGGGGCACACAAGAACAGGGTACAGGTAACTCTACCGACTTACATGCTAGAGTATCAGTACTTGAAAAGGTATAATAATTTAATATTTAACAAGGAGAAATAAATCATGGGATTGCAAATTAGCTTAGCGCCGCCAACGGCAAATGAAAGATTCAACACGCCTACGCACAAAATGACCGAATCCGCTACCGGTTTTGGTATAAAAACGGGGATCACTCTAGCCAGAACAATAGTGCTCATTCCATCTGATGTAGGAGTGGACGGAATACTATTAGTTAAACTTTTTGGGAAAGGATCTGGCCAACCTATTGCAAGTCTTGAGTTAGACAACATTAAGGGACGACTGATCGATGTCCTAGTGGAGCTAACTCCTGTAGCTGATGGAGCAGACGGAGACAATGGCACCGATGCTGATACAATCAAATGGAACGTGTCAGAAGCTTTAATGGGCGGAGCGCTCGATAGCTCTCCTGGGCCAGATATGACCGGACGAATTGAGGTCATGCTTCAAGGAAATTCCGGAAATATGGGTCAATTTACCCATACTTTTAGCACCATCGGTGGACCTGGTGGTGGGGTAGCTTATACTGCGCTAGCCAGCGGTAATGGACGTGTGAAATACAGAGTATTTCATTGGGTCGAAACTGTAGCCTAATCTTTTAACTTTATTGAGGGTGCCCGTTAACTCGGGTACCCTCTCTTTAACTTTATGGCAAACGAAGCACCATTCACAGAAAGTAGAGATACCGAGGGCGATACCATTCATGAGAATGGTACGGTAGGCACGTCTGCGGTTAATCTGCCCGCGTCTGCTGCCGGTGTTATCTCCGAGTTTACATTAGAGTGTATGGAAACAAATTCTAAAACACAGACGTTATCGGTATCAATGGACGGCGGTACTAAGTTTAAAACATTGCAACCCGGCGACCAATTAACATGGTCACCTAAAGGCAATTTGACACAGATTAAGATTAAGGGCGGCGCTGCGGCCACAGAATATGAAACAATTATAAATAGGGAACCAGGATAAATGGCAACAGGGTCATTAGGCAGAGCTAGAGCACCGAGCAATTTAGATCCCAAAGATACGCCAGGGTGCCCCAGTTTCTCACCAGGATGGAAAACAGTCTTTGATGATACAGGGCTGGTAATGACCGCATCCTATCAAGCTTTGTTTACGATTACGGGGCCAGGTAAGTTAGACGGTTTTGTAATTGTATTCGACAAGGCGGTACCAAAAATAAAGTACTCAGTAGACAGTGTCACAAAGTGGGAGTTAACTTCTGAAAATATTCAAGACATACAGTTTGACCTAGGTAATAAAAATCCTAGCTCCGGTGGTGGTCCTGTTTGGTCATCTAATAAAAAAACGCTGTTGTTTGAGCCTAGATGTACGCAACACTTCTCAAGTGAACTAAAGGTAGAAGTATTGAGGGATTCATCCAATCCAGATGTGATCAGATTTCAATACCAGGTGGATATATTATAATGGGTGTATTAAGAACTAAGTTAATGCTGCATAAAGATATAACGTTTGACACAAAAGATGAGACTCAGGAGTATACCCCGAATGGTCCCTTTAGTTTAGTCAAGGCTAGCGTTAGCGCAGCATACGATCTTAATTGCAAGGTATCAATATTATTTGACGGTAACATAATGTTTCACGGCAAGGGCGGTGAGGTGTTACTAACACCTGTATCGGCAGTAGGTGACGGCGTTAAGAAAGTAGTTTTATCTTTAGATGCGGTTGACCTACCTAGCGGTACCGCCACACTGGGTGGCGAGGCACACTTTGAGGAGGAAATTTGACCACAGCATCACGAGTAACCGAGCAAAGAACGGGCGGTAATGTAAACGCTAGACGATTAACTGATATCGGCGTAGGCGAGGGCGGGCAGGTTGATTTAAATCCAAATGCAAACATGCGTAACTTTTGGTGTCAAAATGTAGGGGCTAACAAACTACTTATAAGATTCGACGGGCAGGCCGCTCCGCAGCATGTGACACTTGAGGCCGGTAAAGCGTTGCCTATTACTATACAGATATCGCCGTCTACAGTTATTAACTTTAGATCAGATAGTGGTACTACTGATGTAGAATGTATTTTGTGGGGTTAGATAATGATATTTGCAAAACTATTCACTGAAAACACAGTACAAGAAAACGATAAGACAAGGCTGTTAGCCGATGATAGTTTTGTAACCCCGGCCACCGCTACCCCTATAGCCTCAGTGACAATAACACCGGGTAAAGGTGTCACGCCTATAGTTATTACTAACGCTAATTCTAAGTTATGGATTTTAGATTATCAGTTTGCGTTTTTGTTAGATGTAGATGCGACCAATAACAAGCTAGACTTTAGCGAGGGCGCAGGTGAGTTGACTGCCACAGTGTCAACAAATAGTTACACTTTAGCAGATTTAGCAGCAGAGATTAAGACACAGCTAGATGCAGCGGGTGCATTGACTTACACAGTGAGTGTCACCTCAGACGATAGCCTAACCATCAGTGCCCCGACTGAGTTTGAGCTATTGAGTTTAACCGGCACGTCTACTGCATCACTATGGGGTGAAATAGGTTTTCCAATTATAGATCCCAATGACCCATCGGACCCCCCCACTACTAATGATCAAACGGGTGACATTACGTACACAGGTAATGAGATAGAGACAGTTAACAAACTGATTACTTTACTGGCATCGGACGGCTCTAATGACAATACGGTTACAAAGACTTTAAAGCTAATATCTCCACGCGCTGATAGGTTATTCAGTGACGATGCAATGCTAACTGATCATGAGCATGATATCAGGCGTTTCATAGTGCAGGGGCGTGACACATTTAAAAACAAACATAGGTTAGCTCAAACTCAGATATTCGATTATATGGATAAAGAGGGAATGGTTAACATCTTTGATAAGAAATATAAAAAACAGGACGCCCTAATACCCGAGGAGTTTAGGCAATGGTCTAAGTTTCTAACGCTACGCTTAATATTCGATGGTATATCGAATAAGGCAGATGACGTGTTCTTTAAAAAAGCGCGTCATTATCAAGAGAGAGAGTTGTTTTTCAGAAATAGATCGGTCATCAGATTAGATATCGACCGAGATAAAAAGGTTGATTTACACGAGAGGATAGACGCCACCTCGGGGTCTTTGTTTAGGCGGTAATGGCACTAGCAAACGTTTTACCATACGCACGCACCAGGTTAGAGACTCTAGGGTTTACCGAGCACCTTGAGGCGTTCACCAGTGAAAACATAGGCAGCACAGAATTAGATTCGGCCTTTAGACTTGTGCTCGGGTCAATTAATCGAACGTCTGAGTCAAACGATAACATCGAAATATCTGTACCCTTTACTGTGGAGTTGTTTGATAAATATTATTTGAATAGTTCAACAGGTGACACATCTCGGCGTAGCTCTTTAGAAACTGCTGATATAGTAATTGATGACTTGATATCGGCGGTAAATCGGTTAAATATTACTGGAGTAACTAACGTACAGTTTGTTAGTATGGACATAGTAGAGCTATCGGACGATAATGATAACTCTGCCATAATAAGTTTAGAGTTTGAGGCTTTAGTAATAAAATGCACAAGATAATTAAAGGGGGTTTAATATGTCTTCAGGGTCAATCGCTAATATCCGCGTAGAGCCGGTACAAGTTTGTTTCGACGGAGTTGATTTAGGTTTTACAGATGGTGACGTGGAACTAACACTAGAAGAACAGTTAGTGGACGTGACTGCGCATCAATCTGGCACACAGGTAGTAGATGCCATTCGAACGGGTAGTAATATTCAAATTGCACTGTCATTAAAAGAAACAAGTGTAGACCAATTGAATAGTATTCTCAGTTTTGCAGGGTCTACTTCTACTGCTGCCGCCGAGGTGTCAACCGTTACAACTATTGCTAACGTAGCGAGTAGTGCAGACGGGCAAGCTATTTTGTTAGCCGCCGCTAATGATTCTACATTGTTTTATGCATGGGGTAACGTCGCGGCGGGTGGTAATGATCCGCTAATTGCTGGTAGGACTGCCATTCCTGTAACACTCACCACAGATGATACAGCCGATGAGGTTGCTACCGCTTATGCGTCTGCGATTGACGGAGTAGGCGATTTTAGTGCCGTTGCGGTTGGATCAGTAGTTACAATTACAAACGCTGCAACCGGACCATCTACTGATCTAACAGACGTAGATACTACCTACGCTGTATGTGTCATCACTCAAGGTATGTCCGCAGGTAAAACAGGTTGGGGTGAGTCGAAAAGATTTACCAATGTATCTGATCAAACTAAGATTCTGAAACTGCATCCCGTTAGACTAGCGGCCTCAGACTTTTCAAAAGACTTAGTCTTTTGGCGAGCATACCCTGTGGTCGATTCAATTACTAAATCAGGTGAAAACCCCGAGCTAGTAAGTGTAAACTTTCGGGTATTCCCTGATCAAGCTAGAGACGCAGGAGTTAATCTTTTCGCACTAGGTGAGGACGCTAAATAAATCTTATGGAAATTAAACTAAACCCTAAAGTACAGATTAAACTACTATTAGAGGGCGCAGAGTTTTTGATTCGAAAACCTAACATGGGTGAGATAGAGGACTTAGAAACCGAGGTAGAGTCTAGCAAAAAAGGTCTAGCCCCGATTCTATCCCTGCTCGAAAAATTGGGATTACCAAAAGAGAATGCACGTCAATTAGACAGTGATCAGCTAGAACAGTTAATGGCTGAGTTAGTCCCTAAAAAAAAGACATTAGCGAAATAGCCTTTATAAAGGCTAAAATTGCATCGTTTTATAATTGGACTGATTCGGAGATAACTAATTTAGACGTAGAAACTATTAGCGAGTATTGGAGCGCAATGAATATAATAGACGCACAAAATACTTTAACTCAATTAAGAGTTGTTAGTTATCCCAAAATGAGAAAACCCGACCGCAGTGCATTCTATAAAGAATTACATGTTACTGCATTTCCACGTAAAAAGTCTGATAAAGAATTGAGCACTGAGGATTTAGCTAACCATTTGAGTAGGTTTATAAATGGCTAACGAAATTAAAACAGAGATCATTCTTGACCTACAAGATTATAAGACCGAGCTAAAAGGCGCTGAGGTACGTGCTGGTAAAAGCGGTAAAAAAGCGGGTAAGGCTTTTGGTAAGAACGTAGAGCGTCGCATAGGTAAGTCGGCTAGCTTTATCTCTAAAAAGTTTTTAGCATTGGGATCGGTGATAGCAGGTGCCTTTGCGGGTCGCATTGCGATTAACGCCGCAGTAGCACAAGAACAGTCATTAGCAAAACTCAATGCCGCCTTACTTGCTACTGGTGAGTTTAGTCAACAGACTTCTAAAGAGTTTCAAGATTTAGCGACTTCTTTACAGCAGGCCACAGGGGTAGGCGACGAGATAATATTACAAGGTGCTGCATTAGCTCAAACTTTCACACAGAATGCAGAGCAGACAAAAGAGTTAACTAAGGCAGCGTTAGACTTTTCAAAGGCCGCTGATTTAAACTTTACCGAGGCAATTAGGCGATTAGGTAGAGCGACTAAGGGCACTGTTGACGATGTAGCCAAATTTGACAAGCGCATATTAAACTTAACAAAATCACAGTTAGAGGCGGGTGGTGCTGCACGTTTGTTAGCCGAAACATTTAAGGGGGTAGCAGCGGCGCAATCCAAAACATTCGGCGGTAGCATACAGAAACTATCTGCTAACTTTGGAGACTTTTTAGAACGTATCGGCGATTTAATTATTAAGTCCCCGTTAATCGTTAAGGTCATTGATAAGATATCGTCATTCTTTATTACACTAGGCGATAAGATAGCGGACATTGGTAAGCGTGATGTATTTAGGGATTTATTATTACAGGCTGTAAACTTTGCAGTGGGTATTACTAGATTCGTGCTACCCCCTATTGAGCTATTGGTTAATGGTATGACAGTAGGGTTTAATGTAGTCAAGACTGCTATACTAACTGCATTTGCGGTAGGGGTAAAGGCGGCGCAGTTATTCCTAGATACACTCGCATTCTTTGATGACAGTTTTAAGGACGCAGCAGCAGGAGCCGCTGAGTTTAGTAAGGATGTAGAGGAGCAGTTAGTTAAAGCAGCGGTAGATACAAAAGATTCAATCGGTAACATCTTTGAGTTTGACGGCACTAAAGCGAGCGAGGACTTATTAGTAGAGTTACAGATTTTCTTAGAAAACTCACGAGAAACCGCACGCGTTACCGGCGAGGAGTTAGGTAAAAGTCTAAATGATCCAATAAAAGATGAGACGATAAGGGCTAGTCAATTCATTAATAATGCTTTAGACGAGACGTTTAGCAGGGCGGCCTTGACAGGTGACGCGATTAAGAAACAGTTACAAGGTAAAGCAACGTTTGCGTTCAAACAATTTAGAGACGGTATTACTAGTTCGTTTAGTTCTATTGGGACTGCATTAGCAAAAGGCGAGAATGGTTTTGCAGCATTTGGTAAGGCAATACTAGGGTTATTCGGTGATTTAGCGATACAGTTAGGACAGTTTTATTTCTTGTTAGGTCTAGCCAACCTATTCTTAAACCCGGCGGCGGCAGCACAAATGATAGCGGGTGGTATTGGGTTACAGATATTGGGTGGATTTTTAAAAGCAATTTCAGGCGGTGGCGGTTCTACTGCAGGTGCTGCTGGTGGTGCAGGCGGTGCCGGTGCAACGGGCGGGGCATTAGTTGAGGGTGCAGATAGTCTTAATCAAGAACCATTAGAGGTGCAGCAGGAGGAGGAGACTAGGGTTACCATAAATGTACAAGGTAACATTTTAGACCGCAGAGAAACAGGGATAGAATTAGCCGAAATAATTAATGAGGCATTTGGCACTAATGATGTAGTGATAGCGCAGGCTGAATAATGGCATTAGACACACATTCTAAATTCTTTTTTGATTACGAGGTTGATAGCACAAAGAATGCTATTGACTTTGATGAGGGCGGACCCGAATTAAACGCCACACTTACTACCGGCTCATATACCCTAACTGAGTTTGTAACCGAGTTACAGACGGCGCTAAACAATACGGGGGGGCAGGCTTATACTGTGAGTGTCAACAGGACGACTCGTATAGTCACCATTAGCTCTGTGGGTGTATTTGCTCTGTTAATAGCAACGGGGTCAAGGGCGGGCACTACCGCTTATGTCACCGCAGGGTTTACTGGTGCCGATGTAACCGGGTCAAGTAGTTATGACGGTAACACTACGGCGGGTCAAGAATACACTACTCAATTCAGACTACAGTCATTCTTGAGTGACGACGATAATCAAAAGGCCGCTAGTGCCACAGTAAACAAAACAGTTAGCGGTAGGGTTGAGGTGGTTAAATTCGGTCAAGAAAAGTTTACTGAGTTTGAGTTTAAGTTTTTAACAGACGTGCCAATGCTAGGCACTGCACCTATAAGAAGTAGAGTGACAGGGGTAGCGGACTTTAGGACGTTTATCCAATTCTTAACAACTAAGGCACCGATAGAGTTTATGCCTGATGAGGACACACCCGCAACGTTTAAAAAGTTATTACTTGAACGTACACCCGAGGATAAAAATGGTATAGAGTATAAATTAAAAGAGCAGGTAACGAGAAAACTCGTAGGGTTTTTTGAATCAGGTTTATTAAAGTTTAGAGTATTGGATTAGGGGGTAGTTAATGTCGATCAGTGACGGTCAAAATGTAAACGCATCGGTAACAAACGCCGCCTTTATGTCACGCCTAGTGGATACCTCTACCATTGGAGTAGTGGGGCTAAGTAATGTAACTAATGGTGACTCGGGCGCAGGTGTTACTAATTTGCAACGCGCTATTAATGAGACTTTCGACGCGGTCGGCATGACTGGTGAGGGTGACGCCACAAGAAATGACTATAGTTCAAACAACGTTGTAACAGACGGGGACGATAGAAAAGTAGCCATTGGTAAATTAGACGGTGAGTTTGATACGTCTACAGGGCATACCCATGACGGCGCAGACTCTAACAACGTTGCAGCGGTTAATGTATCTAATACACCCTCGGGTGATATAGCTGCCACAAATGTGCAGTCCGCTATCGATGAGCTAGATACTGAAAAGGTTTCTAAACCCGGCACTACCGTAGACAATACGGTAGCAAGGTATGACGGTGTTACTGGTGACATTCAAGAATCAGGTGTAACAATCTCTGATACAGACGATGTAGTTATCCCTGGTGACTTAACTGTAAACGGCACTACTACCACAATTAACACCGCTACCCTTGACGTAGTGGATGAAAACATTACCGCAAATTTTGGGGGCAATGACGCTACGTCTGAGGGCGCAGGCTTAACAATCGATCGTACTGGCACCTCGGGTAGTTTTGTATATGAGGATGCATTAGCCTCTAAGTTTAAGATAGGTGCATTAGCGTCTGAGGTAGAGGTAGCGACTGTGTCGGGCGCTCAAGTAGTTACTAATAAAGATATCGATGGTGGCACCGCTGCAAACACTCGTCGAATCACTTTACCTAGTGACACTAGAGCCAACCTAGATGCATTAGACCGTAAAGCGGGGACTCTAGTTTATGCTACCGACGATAGCGACTTCTTAGGTGATAATGGCAGTACATTAGAGGATTTAGGTGGCGGTGGTAGCGGTCAAGGTGGCATTAATCACATTGCTAGTACGGGCGGTGAAAACCCTGATTTTGAAACTGATACCACAGGGTATGTTCCATATGCTGATGCAGCAGACACAGACCCCGTAGATGGTACTGCCGGGTCACCTACTGTTGTAATTAATCGCACTGTTTCAGTCGGTGAGGTGCAACGTGGCACAGGGTCCGGTGAGATAGTAAAAGACGCTGCCGATAGACAGGGCGAGGGGGTAAGCTATGATTTTGATATAGACCCTGCGGATCAATCGAGTCAACAGACAATTAGCTTTGACTACGACGCTAGTGTTTTGTTTGCGTTTAATGGTGGCACTGCGGGCGATGAGTCCGATTTAATGGTATGGATTTATGACGTTACAAACGCGGCGTTAATCCAACCTGCACCATTTGGTTTAGACGGCTCGGGGCAATTTGTCGCACAGTTTCAGGCAGCACCCGATAGCACAAGTTATAGATTAATTTGGCACGTTGCTACTACTAACGCGGGCGCATGGGATTTTTTCTTTGATAATGTATCGGTAGGCCCTAGTGCTGTAACAAAGGGTGCCCCGGTATCGGATTGGGTTTCATACACACCTACAATTAGCGGTTTCGGAACCGAAACTAATGTAGATTTTAAATTCAGACGTGTCGGTGACTCAATTGATATCGAGGGTGAATTTACAGCCGGTACTGTGGCGGCGTCCGAGGCTCAAGTATCATTGCCGTCTTTAGCGGTTGCCTCAAGTGTGGCGGCCTTGACTGTATCAGGACATTATTTCAAAGGGCAAAATACGACCGCACATGGTGGCGCGTTATTGATTACCCCTGGTGACACGTTTATTAATTTCAGTACTTCAAATGTTTTTAGCGGTACTAGTGCAATAGGTAAGGCGTCCGCTAATGGTGACGCGGTAACTGCCAGTAGCGAGGTTATCGGGCTAAAGGCTTATGGTATAAAGATTGAAGGTTGGGCATCTAATGTAATCCTATCCGATGACGCCTCTACACGAGTAGTCGCCGCAATGATTTTGGACACTACCCCGACCGGTACAATAGCTGCCACCGCCGCTAGTTCTACCGATGTAGTTTTTGATACTAAGATTTTTGATACACACAATGCTTATAATGTTTCTAATGGTGAGTATACGGTGCCGGTTTCGGGCCACTATGAAATAAGCGGTCAAGTACATGTAGCGGCTACCGAGGCTAATAACGACGGTCATACAGCACAGTTATTTATCGACGCTGTTAACGACACAGCTAACTCGGGCAGAATGCTAGCTCGGGTTATGAATACTGCTTTAGCGTCTGTACCATTAGGCTTTAAATTCTTAAGACAATTAAACGCGGGTCAAGTAGTAGATTTAAGAATAACCTCAAACTCTACAACGCCTATTTTCGGTGGTCAAACAAATGGACATTATATCCAGTTTCAAAGGTTAACAGGTCCGGCACAGATAGCGGCGTCTGAAACAGTTAGCGCCATTTGGGAGGACCAGTCCGGTACAAGTTATACGACTGCGGTACCACAGGTAATTGATTCTGAAACAGTGATTAAAGATACACACGCGCTATTATCAGTCGGTGTTTATACGTGCCCGTCGCCCGGTTTTTATAAAATGGACGCGTCTGTTAGATGGACTAACAGTGCAGTGTGGGCGAATGGTGAAAGCGCTATCATTGATGCACTACAAAACGGCACTAGAATAGCGCAGCAAAACAATGAAATGCACGCGTCACCAGGGGCCACATTTGTTATGGAAAACCAAATAAGTACACTGGCATTTTGTGATGCGGGTGATACATTGTCATTTGAGTTAAATCAAGTTAGCGGCAGTGCCTTAACACTACAATCCGGCGCAGGTTTTGTAAGGTGCTCTGTTATTAGGTATTAGGATGGTTTACAATGTTTAGATACGAGTTACAAAGATTATCAGACGGTAGAATAACTAACATGCGTGAGATAGATGCCGATGTATCTAGCGGTTGGACTGCAGCGCAGATTAAAAAGCTAAACCCTAGGGGCATTGCCGATGAGTTTACCCTGCCTCGTGATGAGGTACACGATGAGGATGCAAACGGTAAAGAGTTGAGAGATGTGGGGGGCGTTATTCATGTCGTTTTCCCTGCTACTTATTTGGTTATTAAGACGGATATTTCGGCGGAGCAACAGGCCGAAACGGATAGACAAAATCAAAGGGCGGCGTTAAAGGCTAACTTTAGTAAGGCCGTTATTGATGCAGAGATTGACGGGGTTAATGTAGCCAATCCCTTAGAGCTAAAGGCTCTACTAAAAAAAATGAGTGATGCAATTAGAGAGTTATGACTTTTGCAATAACAGACCGAGCACGCCTAGAATCTGAAAAGGTTGGAATAGAGCCTCAGATTGTATTGGAGATAGACGGGTTTTCTACTCTATTCGGCGCAGTCACTATCAATGAAATAATTAAATACGGTGACAGTAGAGTCACATATGGTGGCGGGTTTACCTACGGTGACCTAATCGCTATCGATGATCAGAATGATGTTATCTCATTTGACCTAGGGACTACCACATCGATACGTCAAAACCTCAGACCTGATCAGGGCACTAGCACCTCAATTGCGTCAATGAAATTGGGCCTTGTAGATATCAATGAAACGATATCGAAACTGATTAGTCCGGGGGTTGAGATAGAGGATATACTAGGGCGTAAAGCTAGAATCTATTTCGGCTTTGTTAATAGCTCGTGGCCCGAGGATTACATTATTTTATTTAGGGGCATTGTAGATGAGATAGATTCGGGCCCTGGTAATGTTTCATTAATAGTATCGCATCCGAATAACAAAAAGAAAAACGAGATATATCCAAAAGTAGAAATGGAGTTAGACGGGGCTATCACATCTGGCGATACGACTGTAACAATGGATAGCATAACGCCTGATCTATTTGCCCCAATTACCGGACCCGACTTGACTATTGATTCTGCGTTTAAGTCCGATGTGAAAATAGA
>SDBT01002910.1_pt1 | contig 29842 bp, 32 predicted proteins | sample 2277101 | NCBI WGS metagenome assembly SDBT01 (sample SAMN10404973, study PRJNA504765) | marine sediment metagenome | isolation source: marine sediment core GS10_PC15, 103 cmbsf | place: Arctic Ocean: Southern Knipovich Ridge | collected 2010
GCGGTGAAAAATCCATAGGCGTCTGGGGAATCGGCTATATCGGTTATTCGTCAATGGCCTATTTCGCCAGCAAGGGTGTGAAGTGTCTGGGAACGGACATTGATGCCGGCAAAGTTGAAAAGATAAACAAGGGCATCCTGCCGATACCTAATATTGAGTACTGGCTGGGCTTTGACACCAAACCGCTGGTCACCTCCGGCATGATGCGGGCAACCACCGAGTGGCAGCAACTTATCAATGAAGATATACCGGTGCATTTGATATGTATCCCCACCGAAAAGGATGAGCTTCCCTATGATGGGGTTCTCATTGATGTGATGGAAAAGCTAGCCGCTTTTAATAAGGAAAATGTGAAATCCCCGCCGCTCATAATCGTTGAATCAACGTTGACTCCGAACACAACCGAAAAGGCAATTATACCTGCCTTCGAAAAAAAGGGGGCAAAGGTGGGCAGAGATATACTGGTTGGCGTGGCGCCGCGCCGCGACTGGTTTATCAGCCCGGAGAAAAGCCTGAAGAACCTGCCGAGGGTGGTCGGAGGTACCACGCCTGAGACTACAACGCTGATGAAAGAAGTCCTCGGAATAGTCTGTGATACCATATTACAGGCCAAAGACCATCGCCATGCGGAACTGGTCAAGAGCATCGAGAATGCTTACCGGCACGTGGAAATTACGCTGGCCAATCAATTATCGCTGGCCTATCCCGATATCGATATGCGTGAAGTGCTGGCGCTGGTGGGTACGAAATGGAACATTGGCACGTACCATCCCAGCTTTGGCACCGGAGGTTACTGTATCCCTTTATCAAGTCAGTATGTCCTCTCCGGCACCGAAAATGCGGACAGGCTCAGTATCTTGAACTCGGCAATCGATACCGACCGCAACCTGCCTTTTGAGGTAGCCGAAAGTGTTGTTGAAAAAGGTGCCCGGAAAGTGGGCATCCTCGGGCTGGCTTATAAAGGCGACCTCAAAGTCCATACATTGAGTCCAACGTTACGGATTGTGTCCCATCTGAAACAAAAAGACATTGCGGTAAAAGTACATGACCCATACTACACGGCAGAAGAGATCAAACGGATATGCGACGCTGAGACGTTCCGCTTTCCGGATGACCTGGGGCAGTTTGATACCATATTGATTGTGGCCGACCACAGAGATTATCAGGCAGTCCCGAAGAATAAGATTCTATCCAATCTTAAAAACTGCAAACTCATTCTGGACAACGCGGGGATATGGGGTGGCTTTGATTTCGCCCGGGCCGGGATTGAATACCATCTTGCCGGCACCGAGAACTGGCTTGGAGAGCAGGCATGAAAATCCTCATGCAGCAGTGGGCATATTTCCCCTGGATAGGCGGCGCCGAGATATTCACCCAGCATCTGGCCGAGCATATGATATCCAGAGGCCATCAGGTTGATATCGTCACTGCACTGCTGAGCAAGCCGAGCATTGAATACGCTAACTGGCAGCAAGAGATAGATGTTATCAATGGCGTAAACGTATACCGGGTCAAAGTGCCAAATGTCAAATATGCCGGTATTATCGCCGGGACATTGCGTCTGTATGTCAAAAGCCTGAAATTAGACCAGCAGAATGATTATGACATTATCCACAGCCACATATTCCCGGCGATGGTCTGCGGTGCATTAAGCAAGAGGGGGAAAAAGCTGCTTATAACCCTTCAAGGAGGAGACATCGGGGAGTACAAGGAGTCCGGCTGGTTTATCAGAACGGCGGAAACACCTTTTATCCGCTGGTCCTTGAAAAAGGCGGACCGGGTGCACTGTGTCAGTACCCATATCGCGAAAGCGGCTAAGAAATTGGGCGCCGGGGAAGTGAACATTGTCCCTAATGGCGTGGATACCGCAATATTTCGCCCCGGGGACAAATATCAACTCAGGAAAAAGCTTGGCTATAGCCTCAAGGACAAAATTGTGGTCAGCACATCAAGGTTGACCCCGAAAAACGGACTGGACTACCTGATTAAAGCGGTAGCGCCTCTGAATAAAGTGAAGTTGATTATCATAGGCGAGGGTGAGCAGAGGAAGCATCTTGAGTCTATGGTTCAGGATTTGAAACTGAGCAACCGGGTTTTTCTGCCTGGTGCCTTACCACACCAGGAATTGCCGCAGTATCTGGCTATCGCTGACGCTTTTTGCCGTCCTTCGGTGAATGAAGGTTTTGGTATCTCTTTCATCGAGAGTATGGCCTGCCGTATCCCAACGATAGGCACGGCGGTTGGAGGTATCACCGATATTATTGACCACGGTGAAAACGGTATTCTAGTGCCACCTGAAGATGCCGTGGTCTTATCCAGGGTCCTCAAAAGAGTTATCGAAGATGGTAATCTGGCAAAGAAAATTGCGGAAAAAGGTTTTCAGACGGTAAAAGAAAAATTCACCTGGGAAAAAGTGTTGCAGCAGATGGAAAATGTATATCAGGGACTATCTTCATAACCACCAGCTTTGGGGTTTATGAACATTTCCAATTCTTGTCTCAGATGACAGTGTGATAGTTAAATGGGCGGTAAAAAAGACAGGTTCCATTTTCTCCGAGGTAAAATACTGTCGGGAAGAGTTTATCCCGAATTTTTTGCATTCAACTTAGGTGATCGTATATTGAATATCGGCTGTGGAGAAGGGGCCCAGGTGGTGGTCTATGCAGGACAGTATCGGGAAATGATCGGCATTGATATCAACCGAGGTCGCCTTGAAAAATCAAAAGAAGCGATGCGTCTTTTTAAAATATGCAGTTATACCCCAGTCGTAGCCAACGTGGAAAAGACACCCTTCAGCAGCGGAACATTTGATAAGGCAATTGCGGTAGACATCGTTGAGCATGTTCAATCGCCGCGCCAGTTATGTTGTGAAGCGCATCGCACGCTCAATGAAAATGGAGAGATGCTGATCACTTTTCCGGCTATGCATGATAAGTTCACCAGTCTGGTCACTGCGCTGGTGCACATAATAAAAAGGCAAAGAAACGATGAAGTGAAATCAAAAGAATGGAACCCGGATGCACACAATCAAAGCCACTCGGTTGGCGAATGGATAAGAATCATCGAGGAGAGCGGGTTTAAATTGACCAAGGTACGAGCCAGCACTCTGTTTCCGCCACTCCATCTCTATGGTATACCGAGGTTCTGGTTTGCTAACGATTTTATCCACCGGATAGATAGCTGGCTCTGCCGACTACCGTTACTGCGTAACTATGGTCAATCTATGGTCTGTGTGTTCAGAAAGCAGAATTTGCAGCAAGATGATTAGACCACAAAGGATACTCGGGAGATAGGTGTGAAAATACTTATCAGCACACCAATCTTTCCTCCGCAAATAGGCGGGCCGGCCACTTACACGGTGGAGGTATCAAGGCGCCTTCAGGAAAAGGGACATAAGATACGCATCGTGGCGTTTACTGACGAACGGCCACAGGTAGAAAATTTAAAAGTCATCCCGGTAAGAATCCGATATCCCATACTCGGCACGTTCCTGAGGCAGACAAAGCTCTTTTCAACATTATTATCGGCAGCGAAAGGTATGGACTTGATTTACCTGCAGGACCCGATGGTGGTCGGGGTAGCCTCATTGCTGGTTGGGAAGCTCGTTGGAAAGCCGCTGGTGCTCAAATTCGTCGGCGACTCGGTATGGGAAAAAGAGTACGGTCTCCGGCGGACCGATGAATATCTGGATGACTTTTTAAGCTCGGCGCCAAAAAGCCCGAGGCTGAGGACAAAAATTTCTCTGCTTAAATTTGTGTTCAGCCGTATGAGTCGCATTATTGTTCCGTCTTTTTACCTTCGCGACATACTTATGAAGCACTACGGGGTGAAGTCAGATAAAGTGGCTGTGGTGTATAATTCAGTTGACTGTAAAGCTATAGAAACGGCAAGCAGCGGGCACAGGAAGCGAAACGGTAAACAGATTATAACGATTGGCCGTATGGTAAGGCACAAGAGGATGGCAGGCGTTATCACCGCGTTGCGTGAACTTAGTCAGAAATTCCCTGACATCAGTCTGGTGATGGTAGGCGATGGCCCGGAAAGAGTAAACCTGGAACGGCTGGTGGAAAAACTGGAGGTAACTCAACGAGTGCGGTTTTACGGCAATATCGGTCGCGATAAAACGCTGGAATTGCTGAAAATTGCCGATGTTTTTGTGCTAAATTCCATTTATGAGGGTCTGCCCCATACTGTGATTGAGGCGATGGCCTGTTCGGTTCCGGTAGTGGCAACTGGCATACAGGGAACCGATGAGATAATCGAGAATGGCAAAACTGGCCTGTTCGTTTTGACAGACAGTGAAAAAGACCTTGCCGGTCAGGTCGCCAGGCTATTTCAGGATAGAGAGCTGTCGGCGCGTTTGGCAGCGAACGCGCTGTCGGTGGTAAGAGAAAAATTCACCTGGGAAAACAATCTGGTAAAACTGGAAGCAGAACTGGAAAAGGTCATATGAATGTCTTGATGATAAGCCTTGACGCAACACTGGCTATGGACGGGGAAAACGTTGTCGGAGACAGCCGGCAGAGGCACATCGCCTATGGCAAACATCTTTCCGCCTTGTTCATTGTCGTGATGGGCGCCAAAACCAGGAACCTTGGACCTCAGCAACTGTCCGATAACGTAACGGTGCAGCCGGTATCATACAAGGAGCCATTTTCTTATATCTGGCGCACATATAAGCTCTGCCTCAGTATTTGCCAGGCCAATAAAATCGACGTTATCGCAACGCAGGACCCGTTTGTTACCGGTTTCATCGGCTATCTACTAAAACGAAAACTGGGGATTCCGTTAGCCGTACAGCTTCACGGCGATTTCTTTGACAACCGGTACTGGCTCAGAGAGAACTACAAAAATCCTATCTTTAACATTTTTGGAAAATGGCTTATCCGGCGGGTTGATGGCATCAGGGCAGTCAGCCACGGGATAAAACAGAAGCTGATAGGCTACGGGTTTCTGGAACATAAAATATGGGTGGTGCCTTCACCAGTGTTTCTGACCAAATTTGCACAGCCCTCGCCGGAAAAAGTGAAGATTATTCGCCAGAGGTATTCATTGAACGAGGGGAGGGCCGTACTTTTTGTTGGCTACCTGACCAAGGCCAAAAACATCGCTAATCTGCTACAAGCAGCCGAGATTATAATCCGGAGATACGCTGATGCTAAGTTTTTAATCTGCGGCGAGGGCGAGGAAAAAGAAAGCCTTGAGTATCTATCTCAGGAACTGAGCGTTGAGAACAGTGTTATCTTCACCGGTGAGGTTCCATACCGGGAGCTGCCGGATTACTATCACGCCGGCGATATTTTTGTTTTGCCCTCCAACCACGAGAGTTTCGGCCTGGTGTTGCTGGAAGCGGGGATGGCCGGGAAACCCGTTGTTGCCACCGACCTGACCGGCCCTCGAGATATTGTGGTGGAAGGGGTCACCGGCTTTCTAGTTCCTCCCCAGAACCCTGATGAACTGGCGGCCAGAATACTGACTCTGATGGAACAGCCAGAACTGGCCAGGCAACTGGGAGAAAACGCCCGGAAACATATATCGTCGAGTTTCGATACCGAGGCGGGAATTAACAAAGTGATCGATATGTGGGCAAACACGATTCAACTTGCCGCTGATAGAGGGAAACGGCCATGAAGGTGCTCATGCTTACCCCGGAAGTGGCGGCAAAGGCCCGGCAGGGATTCATAGTCTCCTGGATAAATAAACTGGCGAGCAGAATTGATGCTCTCCATGTGGTTACGCTGGATTATGACGGTGAAACGGCACTGCCCGAAAACGTCATTGTCTATAATCTGGGTGAGAGAAAAACCAAGCTCGCCAAGTACTTATACTTCAGTCAGATAATAGGCAATCTTCTACGGAAAAGAGCTGTGGACGTTGTTTTTTGCCATATGTACGTGGTTTTCACCTTTATGGTGACTCCATGGGTGAAACCGCTGCGTATTCCCATTGTTCAGTGGTATGCACACGGCAGGGTGGACTGTAAGCTGAGGATGGCGCATTTGCTTGCCGATAAGATTGTGACCTCAACCAAAGAGGGCTTCAGAATCAAGAGCAATAAGGTGATAATTACCGGCCAGGGAATTGACACAGACGTATTTAAGCCTGTCGAACAAAGAGAGGAGGACAGAAATAGACACGTAATTCTGTCCGTCGGTCGGATTTCCCCGGTGAAGGACTATGAGACATTAATAAAGGCAGCCGATATCCTGGTTAATAAGATGGGCATGGACAACCTGGAATTTATTATAGCCGGTGGGGTACCCATACCGTCTCAGCAAGCCTATTATGAAAAGATAGTAGAGCTGGTCTACAAATTGGCATTGACTGATAAATGTAAATTTATGGGCGCGATTGCGCACACTGAAGTCGTTAAGTATTATCAGGCTTGTAACATTTTTGTAAACACCAGCCAGACGGGAAGTATGGATAAAGCTGTTCTGGAAGCGATGGCGTGCGAGAAACCGGTCCTGACCAGCAATGAAGCCTTTAAGGATATGTTAGCTGATTATACTGATTTACTGCTCTTTGCACCAGAGAGGCCGGAAGAGCTTGCTGAAAAAATAATATATATTTTGAGAATGAACGGGGAAAAACGAAAAGCACTTTGTCGGAACATGGGAGAGATAGTCAAGAAAGAGCACTCTGTTCATAATTTAACGGAAAAGCTAATTGAAGTGTTCAGGAGTGCGGTTAGAAAATAGATTATGTGTGCATCCAAAACTAATATCGAAGAAAAAATAGCGCTGTATATAAGAAAGTATATTTTTCAATCTCAGGTAGAATACTCTCGCCCATTAGCCAAACTTTTGCAAAGATGTCAGGAGCATTGTTTTCAGGAGAAGGATCTAAAAACTTACACTTCCGAATTGGCAAGACTGTGCGGTAATTTGAGAGGAAAAAAGATTCTAGAGATCGGGAGTGGCAGTGGGGGCAGGGCAGTAGCCTTAGCACTCGAGGGTGCCGAAGTATATGGAATTGAGCCAAATGAATCAGGTGCGATGGCATCGTATTACCGCAGCAAAAGATATCCTGGTCTGAAAGCTGCTTTTGCAGTGGGTGTGGGAGAATATCTCGGCTTCAGAAATAACTTCTTTGACCTGATTACTACCTATTCAGTGCTTGAGCATGTACCGGATATTGATAAAGTCTTGAGGGAAACATCTCGAGTATTAAAAGAAGGTGGATTTACTTATCATCATACTGAGAATAATTTGTGGCCAAGGGAGAACCACTATCGTATATTCTGGCCGCCTCTTTGTCCAAAAAGTCTGGCAAGAGCATATGTTAAACTAAGGGGGAAAAATCCAAAATTTCTGTCCAACCTCAATTACATAACACCATCTATGCTTAGAAATAAGCTGGAAAAAGCTCACTTTTCCGATATAAGAAACCTGGGCGCTGAGGATGTGGTGGAAAAATTCAATAACCCGGAAAGTATCAGCCCATTCTTGTTCCGGTGGGTGGCAAAATTGACTTCTTTCATAGGTTTGAATCGAATTTTAGGTAAATACCTGGCCGGGTCTGGTATATACAGTTCAACATTGATGCTGGCGCAAAAACCGGGGAAACGTACCATAGTATTAACCACCTGATGGATAGATTGGTGGCGGTATTCGAGGATTACGGGGACAGATGAGCTTGATGCGTTTGAAGATAAACTTACGGAAAACTAGTTGACAGGTTCACTGGTAATGCTCAAAAATATAAAGCAAGTTCAGGGAACAATAGACTACCAAACTCCTTATCATTGGGAAGCAGGAGGGGTAACGCGCGAGATGCAAGTGCAAAGATTGCGCTTTGCGAAAAAATATATTAAGAAGGGAGACGCCGTCCTCGACATCGGGTGTGGAGATGGTTTCATGACCAACGTATTGTCTGAATCTTGTAAACATGTAGTTGGCGTGGATAGCTCCCAGACCGGAATTTCCCTGGCAAATTCTTTGGTTGATGCCTCCAAGGCAGATTTCATTCTTGGCTCCGTAAATAATCTCCCCTTTAAAGAAAATACTTTTGACGTTATCACTCTTTTCGAAGTGATCGAACATATACCTGTCACGTCATTGAAAGATGTCATAAAGGAGATAAAAAAGGTTCTAAAAGAAGGGGGGGTGCTTATCGTTACGACCCCTAATCCACGCAATTTAAGAAATAGAATTCTCGGTAAAAGCATGGTAAGCGCGAAGCATGAAAAAGAATATAACCAGGCAGAGCTATTAGAATTGCTTAAGGATTTCCTAAAAGTCGAACTTTCTGGGATTTATTTGCCCTTGCCCCCTATCAGTTTTCTGTATAAGCCGCGCTATCGTTTCATATGGCAGATATTATTTCCGCTCGCTAAATACTACCCGGGTCTCGCCCTGTTTACCGCATTATGTGGCAGGAAAAGGTGAGACCGACAAACCGGTGAGGATATTAGTGGCCTGTCAAGACAAGTGAAGAAGATGAATATGTTCTATGTTGCTAATGCGCGGATACCGACAGAAAAGGCACACGGTTTACAGATTATGAAAATGGTCGAGGCCTTTGCCCGGAAGATGGACGTTGAACTGGTGCTACCGCGTCGATTTCAAACGGAAGCGATGAAACAGGTAAAAGACGTTTATGACTACTATGATGTAGCAAAAATATTTGATATCACTCATATCTTAAGTTTTAACTTAATTTCACCCTTGGGCAGCCGTATATCAAAGTACATGGGCTCACTGCTGCTCTTATTGAACTGGCAGGGACATATCTGCTTTGGCGTTATCGCGACTTTTTATGCTTTGGTAAATAGGGCCAATGTAATTTACTCCAGGGATATCTTTGCCTGTTTTCTTCTTTACCTGCTCAGACCGCTTACGAAGTCGAAGCTCTTTTTCGAAGAGCATGAATTCCCCAAAACCAAACTGGGCACTAAGCTGAAATGCTGGCTGCTAAAACGTATTAATGGTACCGTTGTCATTACCGGTCAGCTGGCAGAAGCGTATCAAGCAAATAACGTTCCCATAAAAAAGATACTGGTGGCTCCAGATAGCGTTGACTCGAAGTTACTGTCAATTGCTCTGGCGAAAACGCAGGTGCGACAGGAGCTCAGTATACCGCAAGACAAGAGAGTCATCGGCTACACCGGACACCTTTACCCGTGGAAGGGCACGCGTACGGCCGCTCAGGCGATGAAAACGTTGCCGGATAATTATCTTTTGTACATCGTTGGCGGGACACCGGAAGATATCGAGAATTTTAAAAAATATATCAACGATAATTTAATTCAGAATGTGATTGTGGTTGGATACGTTGCGCCCAAACAGGTTCCCAAGTATCAGGCGGCCGCTGATATTCTGGTATTACCCAACACTTCGGCAGATGATATGTCGCGTCTATATACTTCACCTCTAAAATTATTTGAATATATGGCGGCAAGGCGACCGATCGTGGCCAGTGATTTACCATCGATACGGGAAATTCTGAATGAAGAAAATTCTATACTGGTAAAACCTGATGACCCGGCGGCACTGGCGGAAGGTATATTGAAAATAAGCGAAAACAAGGCGCTGGCCGATAGTCTGGTAAAGAAGGCATTCCAGGACGTGCAACAGTATACCTGGGATAAAAGAGCTGAAAGGATACTGGGGTTTGTGGATAAAAGATAAATTGGCCCGCCTCGTCACCAAGAAGATAACAAGAGAAAAACTTGATTTATTTCTAAAAAAGCACTCCACAGAGAGCAAAACGCTCGACATTGGCTGTGGAAATACCCCTTACGTTTCTTATTTTCCTAATAGTGTCACTATAGACGTATCAAAGTTAAGAAAACCAGCGATATTAGCTGATGCTCATTGCTTACCGTTCAAAAATGCAAGCTTTGAGGTCATATTATGTACCGAAGTACTGGAGCATTTAAAAGAACCTCAGTGGGCAATTGATGAAATGGAAAGGGTTTTATTGGACGGTGGTAAACTGGTTCTTACCACGAGGTTTATTTTCCCGTTACACGATACTCCTGGTGATTACTATAGATTTACGAAGTACGGACTCAGGTATTTATTAAGAAATTGGGAAAGGGTAGAAATTGAAGAAGAGACGAGCACGATAGGCAGCATAGCGGTATTACTTCAAAGAATAGGATTGCAAAGCAATTTCCGGTTCCCGTTTCTAGAAATCTTTCCTTACATTATGGCTCGTGTCTTGTTATGTCTTGATTTTATGATTAAGTTCCTGACCAGAGAAGAGTATGGCGTTTTTTACGAGAAAATCCCCGAAAAGGGTATCATGACTTCTGGCTATTACGTAATCGCGGAAAAAGTAGAGGAGGAGAACTCAAAGTAACAAGACCAATTAACTTTTAAGGCCAGGTAAATTTAGAGCGTGAATCGAAAAATCGAACTGTGTGCAGAGGATTTCTTACAAGAGGAACATAAGATGTTAGGAGAGTATGCACAAAGAGGGGAATATCACAAATACCTAGACCCAAATTGGTCTTATTACCCCACTTATATTGCCAAGATGAAATTCATTAGGGGATATCTGAAAAATGTTCCAAAAACGTGGAGGATACTTGACGCAGGGTGTGGGGAAGGTGTGCTTGTGGAAGAACTCTTAAGCCATGGCTATGACGTAGTGGGGTTGGATTTGAATTATTCGTCAAAGTTTGTACTGAGGGCTGATATAACAAAAATGCCTTTTTCTGATAAAACCTTCGATTTAGTGCTGTGCCTAGACATTGTTGAGCATTTGAACTATGTGGAACAAGAGATGGCAATTGCTGAAATAGGTCGAGTATTGAAAAATCGTGGCACGTCTATTTTAAGCATACCAAACCTTGCCCATCTCTATTCAAGGTTGTGCTTCTTTTTTAGAGGAGAACTCAGAAGAACAGCGAACATAAAAAAACACCCTGGAGATAGACCTATTATAGAATACATTCAACTCTTGCGGGAAGGTGGTTTTAGAATAGTTCGGCGAAAAGGTTTATCACCAACATTTCCGCTTATCTACGAATTAGTTAGACTGATTACATCTAAAACCCAGCGCGCCGGTTTTATTGACTTCTTGAACTTGTTTGCATTTCCTGGTTGGTCTCTAGAAAACATTTTGATATGTGAAAAAGGTTGAGCACCCGTAAGAAATAAAGAGAGATTCAGTTATAGATGCAATGTGTGGTTATTTACTTTTAGTAAATCGGATAATCAGCAGGGATTAGAGAGAGCTTATCGACTAACGGCGTGACAGAAAACCGGCGAGCCACAGTGAATAGACCAGGCTGAAAGCTCGCATCAGCATAAAGGCGATAACGGCACCCATGAGGCCATAATTTATCACCAGCACAGTCGCCAGAACAATCCCCACCACCGAGCTTGATATTTGCAGCTTGTAGAGGTCTTTAATTCTTCTCTGGGAAGGGAACAGGGCCTTGTTTATGATTTGCACCGGCGCTGAGATAACGACGGAAACAATTAATAGTTGAGCGTACAGCACCGACGCGGCGTATTTCTGAGAATACAGAAAAGGAATAACATAAGGGCACAAGGCGATTAGTATGCCGCCAATAACGGCAAAGCCGGCAATTACCAGAAGCCACCTTTTTCTTACTTCAGAGTACGCTGTTTGTTTGTCCATCTGCGAAAGCTTGGGGAAGATCAGAGAAGCAATTATGGAACGTAACGGGCTCAGTATCTCGGAAAAGGCGAGGGCAATGGCATATATGGCAAGGTCAGTGAAGCTGAGAAACAGGGCGATGATAATCTTATCATAGTGGCTCATTATCGAAGTTGGAATCTGTGTGATAGTCATGTGGTTTCCGAAAATAATGGCGCCGGGGTCGCTCTTATGGCCGGTTACCTCGCGTGATGTAACCCTGAAAAAGTAGCCTCTCAGCACCGAGAAAGATAGCAGGTAGGCAACGACGATTGCGGTTAAGTTCCTGGATAAATATATAACCAGGACCGTTACCAGTATTGCCGCAACTTGCGTAATAATTTGATATTTGGCCAGTCTGTCAAACTGCTTCTTCCCGGTTATATACGCCATATAGCTATCGAAGTTCTGATAGAACGGTAGGAAAAGGGCTGCCACCAGCAAACCACTCCCAAGCTCAGTATTGTCAGCGAGCAGGTAATAGAGGCCAACCCCGGCGAGTATCAGACTTCCCAGCAGCGACCACTTGAACCTCTGCTTGGTTCCTTCAATCAAAACTCGGTCATTGCCAATGGCCACTGCCTGGGTAATGGCTGTATTCATGCCGGGCAGCGTCAGTATGGCGCAAATGCCGACGATAGACAGCAGATAGTTCCACTGGCCATACATCTCTTGCCCCACCAGGCGAGCGAAAGCAACAGACAGTAGAAGGCCTACGGCCATTGCGATGCCGCGGACGAGAATCAGATAGGATGAGTTCTTAATGTAGTAATCAAGATCCAGTTGGAGATACTTTTCAATACGGCTAAAATATCTGCCGATCACTGGTATAGCACCCGATACCTTTGCGCATTTCTTTATCGATACTAAAATAAGTGTTTTCTTTATTTAGCAGCCTAATTCAGCTGGTTTCTAAACCACTCGATTGTTATTCGGAGACCTTCATCGAGTGCAATTTGGGGTTGCCAGCCCAGTAAGCTTTTGGCTCTGGTGATATCCGGCCGCCTTGTCCTGGGGTCGTCCTGCGGTAACGGCTTAAGGGTAATGGCGCTCTTACTGCCGGTGATTTCAATGATTTTCTCGGCTAACTCCCTGATGGTTATCTCATATGGGTTGCCCAGGTTTACCGGTTCATTTACTTCAGCAAGCATGAGCCGGTAGATTGCCTGGATTAAATCCGACACGTAGCAGAAGCTGCGTGTCTGAGAACCATCGCCAAACACGGTCAGCGGCTCGTCATTTAACGCCTGGGTGATAAAATTAGGGATTACCCGGCCATCATCTTTTCTCATTCTGGGGCCATAGGTATTGAATATCCTGGCGATTCTGGTATCAATGCCATGCTGACGGTGGTACGCCATGGTCAGGGCTTCGGCGAACCGTTTCGCCTCGTCGTATACCCCCCGGGGACCTATTGGATTGACATTACCCCAATAGTCCTCTTTCTGCGGGTTAATGAGCGCATCACCGTAGACCTCAGAACTGGAAGCCAGCAGAAGCTTCGCATTTTTAGCTTTGGCTAATCCAAGGGCATTGAGGGTGCCAAGGCCACCTGCCTTCATAATTTGTATCGGAAATCGGTCAAAATCGACCGGGCTGGCCGGGCTGGCGAAGTGAAGTATATAATCAACGCTATCTGGAAGGTCAATATAATTGGTGATGTCATATTCGATAAACGAGAAGTTTTTGTTACCTCTTATATTGTCGAGGTTTTTTGAGTTGCCGGTAATAAGGTTGTCCAGGCAGGTTACCTGATGCCCCTGGGTGAGTAAGAATTCGGCCAGGTGTGAACCGACAAAACCGGCTCCGCCCGTGATTGCAATCTTCATCGCCCAAATCCCCGGTAGATAAATCCCAGCCTGCTCATTTCATCGGGTTCGAAAAGGTTTCTGCCGTCAATGATGATGGGCTGCCGCAACAGCGACCTGACTTTTTCCAGATCAAGGTTCTTGAACTCATTCCATTCGGTAACAATAACCAGCGCATCGCTTCCTTCAGCTACTTCGTAGGCATCTTTACAGTATTGAATATCCGGGAATATGGCTCTGGAAATCTCCATCGCCTGGGGGTCATAGGCTTTGATTTGAACGTTTTCCGCCAAGAGTTTACCAATTATATCTATGGCGGGGGCTTCGCGCATATCATCGGTGTCCGGCTTGAACGCGAGACCCAGTATGCCGATTGTCTTGCCGTTCAAGTTCCAGAGTTCTTTTTTAACCTTGGCAAATAGTTGCTGCCGCTGATGGTCGTTTATACTTCGCACCGCTTTCAATAACTCGAAATCGTAGCCTGCCTCTTCGGCTATCCTGATAAACGCGACCGTGTCTTTGGGCAGGCAGTAGCCGCCATAGCCGATGCCGGCGTTGAGAAAATCCCGGCCGATTCTCCGGTCATAGCCCATGCCTTCGGCGACTTTGGCGATATCGGCATCAACACTCTCGCAGATATTGGCCAGCGCATTAATGTACGATATCTTCGTGGCCAGGAAGGCATTGGAGGCGTGCTTGATAAGCTCCGCGGTCGCAATATTGGTTACAATAACTGGTGCCTTCATAGGCTCGTACAGTTTCAGCAATACCTGTGCCGCGCGCTCACTTTCGGCACCGATGACTATTCTGTCAGGGTGCAGGAAGTCATAAATGGCTTTGCCTTCTCTTAAGAATTCCGGATTGGAAACGACATCAAAATCGGCGTTATTGATGTTGTTCAGCTCAATGATTTTCTTTACCCATCCCCCTGTTTTTACGGGCACAGTGCTTTTCTCCACAATCACAGTATAATCGTGCATGGCCCGGGCAACTCGCTGTGCGACATTTTCCACCTGGGTCAGGTCTGCCTCGCCATCGGGTTTCTGTGGTGTGCCCACGCAGACAAATACAATCTCGGAGTTCTTAACTGCCTCTTCAACGCTGGCGGTGAATGAGAGCTTTCCGGTATCCACATTACGTCGCACCATATCATCCAGGTCCGGTTCAAAAAACGGCATAACGCCTTTATGCAGACCCTCGATTTTACTCTCGTTATCATCCATACAGATTACTTCATTCCCCAGTCCAGCCAGACAGGCCCCGGTGACCAGCCCAACATGCCCTGAACCAATAATGCAAATGTTTTTCATCTAGCTTTCCTGCCCATATCAGTAATAGTTTCCTTTAGGCCGTTTTCCAGGCTCCACTCCGGCTCATAGCCGAATGATTTCGCTTTGGCAATATCAGCCAGGGCGTGCTTCACATCACCAAGCCTGCCTTTTTCATGAATCGGCTTCAGGTCTTTCTGCATAAGCTTGGTGATTTTCTCGGCCAGTTGATTTATCGTGATGCTGCGGCCACTGCCAATATTGTAAATACCTTCAGCAGTACTTTCGGCGGCCAGTATATTAGCATGCACCACGTCCTGAATGAAGGTAAAATCCCGACTCTGCTCCCCATCCCCATGTATGACGGGCGGCAGATTGTGTGCCACACGGTCGATGAAAGCCGGAATGACCATGGCGTACTGAGAATGAGGAGACTGCCCGGGGCCATAGACATTGAAATATCTCAAACCAACGGTGGCTAACCCGTATATCTGTCTGAAAATGGTGCAGTAATATTCGCCGGCCAGTTTGGTCAGGGCGTATGGTGAGAGTGGATTGGGAATCGTGTCCTCGTGCTGCGGCAGCACTGACGTATCTCCATATACTGAGGATGACGCGGCAAACATTACCTTTTTCACGCCGTTGTCCCGCGCGGCCAGCAGAACATTAAGCGTACCGGTGATATTTACCTGGTTTACTGTCAGAGGGTCTTCTATGCTGCGGGGAACCCGGGCCATAGCCGCCTGATGGAACACGTAGTCGACGCCCTTAAAAAGCTTTTGCAGCCGGGGGAGTTCGGTTATGCTTCCCTGTGCAAGCTCTACGTTTTCTTTTTGCCGCAGGCTGGTGATGTTCTCGTCACTGGCGGTGGAAAAGTCATCCAGGACAACTACCGCATAACCCTGTACGGCCAGTTCCTCCGTCAGATGAGAGCCTATAAAACCGGCACCGCCGGTAACAACAACTTTTTTCATTATTTTTGTTCTTTCTTTGAAGCGATAAGAATGTTTGCCTGAACCAGCTGCTCCAATGTCCCCACATCAAACCAGGCGTCAAGGTTCAGAAGGTAAGCAGCCACCATTGGCTTTTCTTCTCTAGCCAGCCGTTCGATAAGATTTCTTTCCAGGCTTGTGTCCGGTGTCCCTGGCAAAAATTTGTCCAAATTGGGAAGAATAAACCGGCTGTTGAAAACACATAAGCCCGCATTTATCGCTGGCTCTTCGGTGATTTCTTTGATGTCCGGCTTTTCCATGAATTCCCGAACAACTTTAACGCCATTGAGCTCCTCGAACCTACCAACGCCGAATCTGGTGGCTGCCTCCCTTTCCACGACCACAAAGGCCATTGTCATCACTGTCCCCAGCGTTTTTTTACAGCGATAGTGATACTCAATGATGTCGGAGAGGTTCATTTGCAGGGAAATTGTACCATCGGGCATTGCTCTATTGATAATATAGTCCGCGTAACAAACCAGAAAATCATCTCCCAGAGAACCTGTGTCTGCTATCTGGTCGAGGGCACAGCGCAGGTCTCCGCCCGTTCCCCAGCCGTTGGCCTGAATAACCCGTATGGCAAGGTCTGGGTTGGTGTACTCGACCTGATAGCCCAGCTTGTGGAATAAATGCAGGATACGGTCAACATATTGCTTTCTCTTATCAACGTAGCTTTCCAGTGTGGCTGCTATAGTATTGTCTCGCACTGCGATGTACAGCTCATCAATTTCCGGCGTCCCGTGAAACCATGAGAGCATGTATTCTACAAGGGGTATGCCACCTACCTGTTGGAACAGCTTGGGGGTAAGATACGTAAACGGATAACATCGAGTGCCTGCACCAGCTGCCAGCAGTATCGCTTTCACCAAGAAACCTACCTTTCAGTTGCCGATAATTATAACTCACCAACTCTCGGTAAGCAAGGTGAATACGGTTACCGACCGACGGAGACAATTTAACATCAGGTTAATTTAATGTTTTCAAGAAAAAGGGAACCAACAGAGCAGACCTGATTTTACATTTATCATTCCCGCAGACCAATTTCCAGCAAGATATCTATCGTGGCTGTGTCCCTGATGACCGTGAGCGTTGTGGATTCCCCAGGACTTTTATATTCTCCCAGATATGAAGTAAACCCCGCTACGTTTCCGGCCTCTGTGCTATCAATAGCAATAATGACGTCATCAATCTGTACTCCGGCTGCCTTGGCCGGGCTGTCGGGCACTATCTGGGTGACCAGTACACCGTTGATGGACTCCAGGTCCATATCCTGCACCTGTTGCGGCGTCAAATCAGAAATACCAATGCCCAGCCACGGGTAGTCAAAGTAACCCTGGGCGATAATGGAGTCAGCGACACGCCTTACCTTGTTTGAGGAAACAGCATAGTAGATACCATCGCCTTCTTCAGGTCCTACACGAGCAATGACCAGCCCGATAACACCTCCGTCAGAGTCGAAAAGCGGCCCCCCGGAATTGCCGAAATTAACCGCGGCGTCAAACTGTAAAAGATTTGCCACCCAGCGCGTTTGCCCATCGTATTCTATATCGGCAAAACGGTTCATTTGACTGATAATACCGGCGCTTAATGACTCAGCCAGATCAAAAGGGCTCCCGATGGCAGCCACGGGGTCGCCAACCTTTATCTTGCTGGAATCAGACATAGTGGGCAGTTCGACACCGGGTATAGCATCAATTTTCAAAACTGCCACGTCGCTGAAAGCGCAGGAACCAACAACATCGGCAAGGAATACTCTCCCGTCAGGAATGATGACATATACTTCATCCAGTTGATCGATAACGTGATACGCAGTCAGAACATAGCCTTCAGAGCTATAGATAAAACCGGACCCTGCCGTTCCCTGCCCATTATTGATTCTAACGACAGCCTGATTGACTTTCTGGTATACCTGAGGGGTATTCATAACAGGTCCGGCAATCTCAATCGCTTCTGTTAACTCCTGCTTTAGGCTGTCAATCTCTTCAAGGTTGCCGCTCACTCTTTGTTCCAGAGTATCAATCACGGCCAGGCTAGCGCCAACCTTATCCTCGAGGTCAACTGAGTGAGCAATATTTTTGTCTATTTCAGTTCCCAGATTATCAAGTCCAGCCCGCAGTTCGTTGTTCAGGGACATTATTTCGCTCTGTATTGCCTCCGTGCGTGCGGCCTGCTCATTCCGGGAGGTGTTTAGCTCTTCTCTTATCATATTTACCTGCTGATGAAATGTGTAAGTGTAATAACCGAACCCACCGACAAAAAACAGCAGAAGAACCAATAGACCGATAGTTATCTTATTCACCATCCGAATATGCCTCCTTTTTTACGGGTCTTCTAATGTGCTTTAATTATCCTGAATTTGAAAAATTATGTGGTAAAAACCTGGCCAACTGTAAGATTAGAGCATTATATCATTGCATTATCAGGAAAAATCGGGCGGCATCGCATTTCAAATCTTAACCGCCATCGGTCTGGGGAAAAGCAACCTCGGTATACAGAGATTCGACGCGCTGTTTGTGTTTCAGCTCCTGTGCCGCCAACTTCTCGATCAGTTTCTTTACCTCGCCCGCAGGGTGGATCTGAGCCAGGCCGGTGTAAAAATCATGCGCTGCTTTTTCACGTCCGGCAGCAAGCAGAAAAATATCGCCGAGCTTCATATCGGGAGAAACCTCAGGCTGGTCAAGCTGTTCGGCAATTTTGTAATCGACCACCTGCCTTACACTCAACGCTCCTTCCTTTAACTCACCCCTGAGATAACTCTCCAGCAGGCTCTGATGCCCCAATTCCTGCCTGGTCAGGTCTTGAAAGACGGTTCTGGCGGAGTTGTCTTTAACTTTCTGGCTTAAATCGGTATATAATCGCTGCGACTCAATTTCCTTCAGGATGGCTTTGTCCAGAACATCTCGTAGCGATAATTGAGCTGCCATCGCTTCGTCTCCTGATAGATTAGTTATTCTGTTCCTGAATCAGGCGCTGGTGTTCTTTAAACATACATTTGTCCATAACGACGAGCAGTCCCGCGCCTCTGGCTTTGGCTGCGGCCTCTTCGTTTACAATTCCTTCCTGCATCCATACCGCTTTGGCCCCAATTCTTATGGCCTCCTCAACAACAGGCATAACGTCTTCAGGCCGCCGAAATATTTCCACCACATCTACCTTCTCCGGTATGGAACCCAGGTCTGGATAACTTGTCTTATCCAGTACCTCCTGAGTATTCGGGTTAACCGGAATGATATTGTAGCCTTGTTCGGCAAGGTAGCTGGCTACCCCGTAGCTGGGCCGCTCCGAATTGGAAGACAGCCCGACTACAGCTATGTTGCGAAATTCTCTCAGTATTCTGCTTTCTATGCTGGAGTGCTTTTTCTTCAACGTTTGTCTTATTCACCCCCGTAGAATAACTGGTCGTAGAGGATTTCCAGGCGCATTTTATGCCCGAGTTCCTCATTTGCCAGACTGGCACAAAGCTGTTTGGCTTCTTCCGCCCGCATCATGCCCATCATTTTACGGTAAAAGTCCACCGACTCATCCTCGCGTTTCATGGCGAAGATGAGCGTATCCTGCAGACCGGCACCTTCCAGAGTCTCGCCGCCGGTTAAATAATCGCTGATTTTAAGGTCGGTTATCTTTTCCTGATGCCACTGCTGCTTTGCCAGACCTTCTTGCTTGAGGTCCTTCAGTTTTTCGGCATGCTTGATTTCCTGCCGGGCAAGTTCTTTCAGGAGTTCTCTAGCTCCGGGGTCGTCAGTCTTCTGTTGCGCCGCTTCATAGACAGCCTGTGAGGCGATTTCCTTATAGATAGCACTGTCCAGCACCTCGCTCAGTTCATCTGGCATTCTGCCCTTCCTTTTTTGGTGAGAGGACGAAATCAATCACCTATTTACCCTCTTCTTCCTCCAGAAGGTCATTGAACACGTCAATGTGGTAGAGTTCATTGTCCCGGATGCGGAAGAGAAGCTTTTTCAGACCGGCATCATCGGTCTCCTTGCCCGCCTTATCGTAGGTATCGGCCACTTCTTTTTCGATTTTAATGTCGGCCCGGAGCATATCCACCGGCCTGGTTGAGCGGTCAACTTCGGTGTGTTCAATATTGGGTTTGCCGCCACCACCGGCCAGTTCTTCCGCCAGCCAGCCGAGGTGCTGCATTTCGTTGATTGCCTGATCCTCCAGCTGCTCTTTCGCCTCTTCACTCTTGCTCATATAGGAATGCAGGAGGTACTGGAGGGTAACGGTATACTCATGCTCTATGCCCCAGTTCAGCGTCTTGGCTGCCTTATCCTGCCGTTCGCCTCGAATATCCTTAACTCCTTCTCGCCTTGCCTTCTCGACGAAGTGCAAGAAGCTACCGTGATGCGCTTCTTCATCAGAGAGGATGCGCTGCAGTCGGCGCTTTATCTTGGGGTCGTCAATGAGACTGATATGCTCCTTGTACTGCTTTATGGCCCCTTCTTCCAGAATCACGTTGTTCTGCATCCATTCGAAAACCTGCGTGCCACCCATACGCATAGTGCCTCTCTCCAGGCTGAGAACCCCACCAAGTTCAACGATTGTCTCTGCCAGCCAGTCGAGGTGGCGCATCTCATCCCGGGAAGTGGCCTCGATTTCACAGGCCATCTCGCCTTCGCCTATGCCATAGGCGTGGTTCAGATACTGTATGATGGCGCCGTGCTCATCCTGAAGGTCTTTGTTCAGCAACTCAATTATTTTGTTTTTGTCCATAGCAGCCCTCCCGACAGTAATCAGACGTAATTATTTGCTTTATGTTTGACGGCAATAGCATCTGCCAGATTGTCCAATGCCTTGAAGTCCGATTCTTTGGGGAATCCCTTGCAGATTACCGGTTCCAGAACTTCCACCTTAAGATTTGGAATCATAGCGCTTAGCTGTTCCACGGCCCGGCTTCCCCAGCCATAGGAGCCAATGATGGATACGAATTTGATATTGGGTCGGAGCGCGTTGGCCAGGAAAGCAGCATGCGCAACATTAGGATGTGGGCCAACCAGGACGGTGGGCGTACCCAGAACCACCGTCGCGGCATCAACCAGCGCCATGGCCAGTTTCCCGACGTCGGTGTCGGCCAGGTCAAACTGTTTTACCGTAACCCCCCGCTGCACGAGTGCCCCAACAAAGTGCTCAACCATCTTACGGGTGCTGCCGTGCATTGATACATAAGGTAAAACAACGATGTTTTTCGGGTCGTCGAATGCCCAGCTATGATAGGCTTTCGTTATGAACTCGGGTCGGCCATGCAGTGGCCCGTGGCTGGGGGCAATGATGTCAGTGGCATAGTTCTTCACCCTCTCCAAATTTTTCTGTATGACGGTGCGGAACGGCATCATAATCTCAGCATAGTAACGCTTGGCTGACTCATAGAGTTGCCCTTCATCAACGACGAAAAGGTCGCTGGTCGCCAGGTGAGAGCCGAAGAAATCGCAGGAGAACAGTATCTTTTCTTCTCGCAGGTAGGTCACCATGGTCTCCGGCCAGTGAACCCACGGTGCATGGATGAACTCCAGAGTCCGGTTGCCCAGGGATACCGTTTCCCGGTCCTCGACAGCTACGATTCGCTCCTCTGGAGCCAGCATTAAATCCACCAGCATGCCTTGGCACTTGGGCGTGCAGACAACTTTTGCCTCTGGATATATGTCCAGTACGGCGGGCAGGGCACCGGCATGGTCCTGCTCGGCGTGATTGGTGACCACGTAATCAATTCGGTCAACTCCCAGCTGCTTTAGATTATTCAGCAGAACATCAGGCATGGCGGCATCCACGGTATCAATTAAAGCCGTCTTTTCACTGCCCTGAATTAGATAGGAGTTGTAGCTGGTTCCATCGGGAAGAGGTATCAGAGCGTCAAAAAGTCGTCGGTCCCAGTCCACAGCTCCCACCCAGTAAACGCCCGGTTTTATTTCTCTAGGCTTCATAACACTATCGCTCTCCCATATCCATCTTTTAACATATTTATTTTGTTATCTTAGACACCGTCCAGAGAGGGATGCTCTGCATGGACAAACCAGGCAGCCGGATTTGTCAGGTATTCAGAATAATCGACAAGGATAAGCTGGTGCTCTCTTTCCTGTGAGGCCAGAGCTTCGTAAAAATCACGCGCCGTCGTATAGGGAGTAGACTGGCTTTGGCTTATGTAGAAATCATAGGTCTTGCCTTCCATACCCACGGCGGTTTGAACGGCGTCCAGTTCGCTTTTCGCTGCCCTGACGGACTTTCCTACCTGCTCGTTGGCTCTGGAGAACAACGTTCTGAGGCTGCTGCCTCCATCCGGCTTGAAATCCACCCTCGGCCAGGCATTTTTTTCCCGGATGGACTCGAATATCTCCTCGAACTTCTGACGGTGAATATCCTCCTCGGCCGCCAGCGACTCCAGCAATTTCTTTCCCGCCTCGTTGCTGCTTTCCCGACTTGCTTTCAGGTAAAATTGCTTGCCTTCAACTTCCATTTGAATCGCTGTCTTCAATCCTTCCAGCGTTGCGTCCTGCTCGGTTGCCATGGTTCAATGCCTCCACGCGAACCTGATATTTATCACACAAATTCTATTCAATTTACATTATTGCCCCTCAGTGCGCATATGACATATGTCACATACAAATACCCGTCTACTGCTTATGATATAATAAACACCGAAAAAATGGTACATATGGAATTGAATTAGTCAATAACGGAAGGAGAGAAAGATGGCGGATAAGAAAGTAACCGTATATTCAACACCTACATGCCCATACTGCAAGCGGGCCAAAGATTATTTGACCCGGAAGGGCATAGCTTTTACAGAGTATAATGTAGCCGAAGACCGGGAGAAGGCCAAGGAAATGATTGAGAAATCAAAGCAGATGGGCGTCCCGGTAATAGTTGTTGGTGAGGATGTCATCACAGGTTTCAACCAGGCGAAGCTGGACAGCCTGCTTTCGTGAGCTTAGCCGCGAACGGTGAATTAAAGGCGTGAAGAGGCAGCGATGTATGATTTAATGATTATCGGCGGGGGCCCGGCCGGGCTGGCGGCGGGGGTTTATGCAGCGCGGAAGCAGCTCAAGACGCTGCTCCTTAGCGGGGATACCGGCGGACAGATCAATACTACGCTGGGTATTGAGAACTACCTGGGTTATCAGTTCATCGAAGGGCCGGAGCTAATCAACAAATTTCTGACGCAGGTCGAGCAGTTCCCCATCGACCAGAAAATAGGCGACAAGGTCAAACGGCTGAAGAGGTCCAGAAACAGGTTTGAGGCCGTCACTGAAGCCGGTGATAAATACCAGAGCAAGGCTGTTGTTTTTGTCACCGGGAAAAAACCGAGGAAGCTGAATGTACCAGGGGAGACGGAATTGACCGGCAGGGGCGTTTCCTACTGTGCCATCTGTGACGGCCCGGTATTCGCCGGGCAGAAGGTGGCCGTGATGGGGGGTGGCAACTCGGCACTTGAAGCGGTCCTTGACCTGTTAAAAATCGCCGAACATGTCAACCTTGTTTCCCTGACTCCGCTCACCGGTGACCTTGTCCTCTCAAACCAGCTTAAAGGCGCCAAGAACCTGACGATATTTCTTGAACACGAACCCATTGAGATAAAAGGTCAGGGACTCGTCGAGAGTATTCGCATCAGAGACATAAAGAGCGAAGAGGAGAAAGAGCTGGAAGTGGGTGGGATTTTTATAGAAATCGGTCTGGAGCCCAATTCCGAAGCCGTGAAAAGTCTGGTTGAGCTCAACAAATGGGGCGAAATCATCGTTACCCCGCGCAATGAAACCTCGGTGCCCGGGCTTTATGCCGCCGGCGACGTGACCGATGTGCCGGAAAAGCAAATCATTGTGGCCGCCGGTGAGGGCGCCAAGGCGGCACTTCAGGCACACCGTTACTTGCAGCGATTGACCTAGAAATCCTGGCGAGTGAGGAAGTAGCGAATATGGCTCAATTTGTGAGGGATGATGGTCAAAAAAGTAGAGAAAAAAGGTAAAGTTCTATTCATTTGTGAAGAATGTGGCCTTGCCTATGAGCAAAAGGAGTGGGCAGAGAAGTGCCAGGAATGGTGCCAAGAGCATCAGAGTTGCAACCTGGAAATAATTCAGCACAGTGTTCCACAGGAACAGTCTGATTAACTCCTCTTTCTATAGTGGAATCCCAGCCACACGAGGCGCAGAACACCGAAGACGGTGCAGATAGATGCTGGGATTGCCGCTCGTTCCCCAAAAAGCGTGAGCAGGATGCCGCTTGCCAACCCGTAGTTCTTCATGCTACCCATAAGTACCAGACTTATGCTCGTCTCCCGGTTCACATGTAGCGCTTTGGTGACCAGCTCGATGATGTAACCAAGCCCAAAAGAGATGACGATGGCGATTACAGTAATCCTGAGCAGGGTATCGAAGTCGCCGAAGAATGCCTGCCGGTTCAACCCCACAATGGTAAAAAGGATTACAAAAAAACTCCAGTTCACCATGGCTCCACGCCAGGGGTTGATGCGCTTCATCAGGCCGGTGAAAAGCAGGATTCTGGAGAGGACAACAGGTATCAGTATCAGTTCCCCAAGGATAATCACCAGCTTTAAAGGGTCAAAGAATCCCGCACCGAGGAATAAGGCCATTACTGCGGGCATGATGATGAGTGCCGCCAGATAGGCGCCCGCCATACCAACCAGGGAAAAGAGCGTATTTCCGCCCAGCACATAGCTGAATGGCACCACCGCCACCGCTGGTGGCACCGTGGCCAGAACCACAAACCCTGCCCACAGGTCTTGATCGTTGATAAGCCAGTGGGCCAGAAGCAGGATGATGCTGCCCATCACGACGTAGTTAAGAAATAGGGAAAGGAGAATCGTTCGGGGCATCTCTTTCAATGAAGTAAACTCGCTTGAGGTGATGTTCGCGGCGGAAAGGGTCATCACCAGCGCCAGCAGTGGGAGCACCAGCAGTTGTGTCCTGGTGGCTACCGGCTCTCCAATGGTTAAGCCAAGCACTATAGCCAGGATAAGGATGAAATTGCGATTTCTTAGCAGTCTACCAATAAATGACATGGGTTTCTAAGGCATTGTAACCTTCTTGACCCGTTACAAATTGATAATACCATAACCTATTAGTGGTCACTAGTATGTGACATAAGTCGTATGCTAGTCCAGATGCGTTTCCTAGAATTAAGAAGCGGTTGTTGCTTTTGTTTTACTCGGGTGGTTATGGGCAGTGGCGCCTTTATGGTCGTCACCGGAATTGCCCTCGGCAGTACTGGAATTGTCCTATACCGGTTACGGTAAGCTGCTTAGTGCGAGGTCGGTGAGCCTAACCCGACAAATAGGTATATGTTATACTTATTCTGCCCAGAAGAGTAGAATTAATATGTATTTGTGCCTTTGAGGAGGACAAGTAATGGAAGACGATCTGGCAATTATTGAAAGGATCATCGCCGAGCACAAAACAATCAGACAGCGCTTCCACAGCCTGGAACAGGTGGCCAATGATGCAGAAGCGATGGCGGGTTTTGAAGAAGCTAAAGAAGCCTTTATGCCGGGCAGGCTAGGCCAGAAGCAGGGCTTGCGCGAACTCGATGATACCCTGAAAGCAATTGAAGATGGATTACACAGGCACTTCCATCTTGAGGAAATATCGCTGCCGACAGTGGTTGACCGATACAATGATGAAGAGCTTAAATCTTCACTGCGCTCTATCCTCCTGGAGCACATCGACCTGAGAAATCGTCTGGCCCACTCTAAGAAACATGTCTCGGAGCTGGTCAGTGGCGGTATGGCGCGTCATCGCTGGGAGGCAAGCGCTCATGATATGCGCGCTTACATCAGCCATACGCGAAAGTTGCTGGGAGCACATGTTGGGATAGAGCAGGAACTGCTGCGCGAACTACGCAGCCGGTTGAAGAAATAATGGCCTTGAACGGCCTTTTAAGGACTCTGAGGTGATTTGATGAGGAAGGTGTATCTGGACCATGCTGCCACGACTCCTCTCCTTCCTGAAGTCAGGGAGGCAATGCTGCCATACCTCGGTGAGCTATTCGGCAATCCATCATGCCTGCACGACTGGGGTGACGCGGCGCGGGAGGCTATGGACACGGCACGGGAACAGGTAGCCGAGCTTATCGGTGCCAGCGCCGACGAGATAATTTTCACCGGAAGCGGTACCGAGAGCAACAACTTCGCCGTAAAAGGGCTGGCACTGGCGCAGCAAGGCAGGGGAAAGCATATAATCGTGTCCGCAATCGAGCACTTCTCGGTGCTTCATTCAGCGAAAACGCTGGAAAAGTGGGGATTTGAACTCAGTGAAGTGCCCGTTGACCGATACGGCGTGGTCGACCCCGATGAGGTGCGAAAACGTATTCGTAAAGACACTGTGCTTGTTTCCATCATGCACGCCAATGGAGAAGTGGGCACCATCGAGCCTATCCCGGAAATTGCCCGGGTAACCAGAGAAAACAATATACCGTTCCACACCGACGCCATTGCCAGCGCCGGGACAATACCGGTTAAAGTGAAAGAACTGGGCGTTGACGCCCTGAGTTTGGCCGGAAACCAGTTCTACGGGCCTAAAGGCGTTGGCGCGCTTTATATACGCAAAGGTGTGCGTGCTATGCCTCTTCTTGACGGCGGAGTTCAGGAGGGAGGACGACGCGCCGGCACCGAGAATGTACCGGCAATCGTGGGGCTGGGAAAGGCGGCAGAATTGGCGACAAACGATATGGCATCCCGTATGAAGCACCTTGGCTACCTGCGCGACCGGCTGCTTAACGAGCTGCCGGCACGGATTGGCCATGTGGTGATTACCGGCCATCGAGAAAACAGGCTGCCGGGTAACGCCAGCTTCTGCGTGGAATTCATTGAAGGGGAGTCCATGCTCATGCTCCTGAACAGTCAGGGAGTGGCAGTTACCAGCGGCTCTGCCTGTACTTCGAGGGCACTCAAGGCCTCACACGTGCTTATTGCCATGGGCCTGTCCCATGAGATAGCTCAGGGCTCCATTCTCTTTACTTTTGGCATTGACAACACTGAAAAAGATGTAGATTATGTACTTGAGGTGATGCCGCCGATTGTGGAAAGGCTGCGGCAGATGTCACCGTTGTATGCCAAGTTTATCAAAAAGGGCGAAGGAGGCGCTTAGTATGCCGATATATAGCGAAAAAGTAATGGAATACTTTATGAACCCCCGCAACGTTGGTGAGATAGATAACCCGGATGGTGTTGGTGAGGTAGGGAACCCGGTCTGCGGGGACATGATGACGTTTTACATAAAGGTAAAAGACAGCCGACTGGAGGACGTGAAATTCAAGACCTTCGGCTGCGGGGCGGCCATCGCCGTTTCCAGCATGGTCAGCGAGATGGCGAAAGGAAAAACGCTTGATGAAGCGAAGAAAATAACTCCTGAGTTAGTGGCCAAAGAACTTGATGGATTGCCCAAGAACAAGTTTCACTGCTCCAACCTGGGCGCACAGGCTCTGAACAAAGCGATTGATAGTTACCTGAAAAAACAGAAAAAAGGGGGGAAGAAGTGATGGCAGAACAAGAAGAGAAGAAACGACTTTTTTGCCCGTACTGTGATGAAGAGATGATGGCACCCGATGGAGCCTACTGTCAGAAATGCGGAATTGACGTATTCTACTGTCCCAAATGCCGAAAACCAGTTCCTCGTGACAAGAGAGAGTGTCCCTACTGCGGTGCTGAAATCAAAGGTGAAAATGACTGAGAAAAGGAGCTAAGATGGCTGGTGAAAAAGACAAACTGACCATAGTCATGTTCAGTGGTGACCTGGACCACGCTCTGGCCGGGTTTAGCCTGGCGACCACGGCGGCCAGCATGGGAATGGAAGTGAGTATGTTCTTCACGTACTGGGGATTGAATATCATCAAAAAAAATGAGGGCAAAATCAGAAGCAAAGGCCTGATGAAGAAGATGCTGAATGTCATGAACCGGGGTGGCAGCCAGAGACTGAAGCTCTCCCGTTTAAATATGTTCGGCCTGGGCACGTGGATGATGAAAAAGCTGATGAAAGATGCCAATTCCCCGTCCCTCGACGAGATGATCACCATGGCCCAGGAGATGGGGGTCAAATTGGTCCCGTGCAGCATCAGCTGTAACGTGATGGGCCTTTCTGAAAAAGATGCTTTCCGCGAGAACATCGCCAGCCTGGCCGGTGCTGCCTTTTTCCTGAACGAAGCACGTGACTCGAAGATTACTCTTTTCATTTAGATAAGGAGGAGGCAATGAAGGCGGATAAAACGCTCGATTGCATCGGCCTTTACTGTCCGATGCCCGTTGTTAAAACATTCGAAAAGTTTAAAGAGTTGAAACCGGGCGAAATCCTGGAAATTATCGCCGACGATAAAGGGATCAAACAGGACATGCCGGCCTGGTGCCAGACTACCGGTCACGAATTTCTGGGTATAGAGGAGGAGGGCGAAGAAATCAGGGTCTATGTGAAGAAGACGCATTAGTAGAGCTTTCTCACGCTCGCTTCGCTAAAAGCAGCGTCACCAGGGACAGCCCCACACTGACCATGGCAATAACGGTAAAGATACTGGTGATGCCATAAATATCCATAAAATGTCCGGCCACGGGCTGTATCAGGCTCTGGCCCTCCATTGCCAGTCCAAAATAAATACCGAAAATTATTCCCCTGAGATAGGGCGGGGTATTGCTCATTAAGTAAGGCTGCATCGTTGCCTGGGTCATGTAGCGGGACATGCCAAAGAGAATCAAGACAGCGATAAGCCCAGCGTTATACGGGAGCACGGTGATCAGATACAGGATGGGGCCGGTGCCCACGAGTGAGACAAAGATAGCCTGTTTTCTACCCCAGCGGTCAGACAACCACCCGCCCAACAAGCTGCCCGATATGCCGCCAAACCGCATAATACCTACCAGTATCGCGGCAAAAGCTGGTGCGATGCCGTGCTTGCCTACCAGGTATAGCGGCGCAAATGACATCGCGACTCCGGCAATCAATTGCATGGTCACGCATAAGCTCAGGATGATGGTCAGTGGTCTCAACACTTCAGCTATGCCTATTCTATGGATGCCGGCCTTGACCTGAACCGGCCTTTTATCCGCAGGTTGCTGTGGCGATATAATTCCGGTAACTTTTTCAACGAGAGCAAATTTCTTTATTATCAGGGGAACGGCGAACAGGGCAGGAAAGCTCAGGATGAAGAAGGCGAAGCGCCAGCCCAGATGTTCCGCAATCAACCCTCCCAGAAGAGGGCCAATGGAAAAACCAAGGCTACCTCCCACCATGTGAAGAGCAATGACCCTGCCTCTTCTGGCCTCTTCATAATATTCAGAGAGTAACGGTACCGCTGAAGGGTGATAACCACCGGCAAAAAACCCCATGATTATCAGAATAGCTATCATCGGGTAGTATGACGGGCTCAGGCCAACCGCGAACGTGGAAAGCCCGACGCCGCCCAATCCTACCGCAAGCATGATGTTTTTCCTTACACGGTCGCCGAGCCAACCGCCGGGGATTTGAGAGAGTCCGGAGGTGAGGGTATAAGCAGAAAGCAAAAAACCGGATTGAAGGTAGGTCAGCCTTAGCCCTTCTTTAATCAAAGGCAGTAAAGCAGACAGTAACCCGCTACACAGGTCGTGGCTGAGGTGGGTATAGGTAAAGAAGGTGGCTGTCCCCCAACTTCTATGACGGGAAGCGGCGCTGAATTCATTATCGTTTGACAATCAGTTAAACCTTCAGGTCAGTGGTTCCTTTTCCATAAACTATCTTCGACAGTTATCTCGTATCATAATGAAAAACAGCCGATTCTTTCAAGTCAGGCCATTTTGACGAGTAGGTCAAATTATGGTATCTTTCAAAAGAAATCATCTCGTATACCCTTAGAATCACTGCCAGCCAGAAATGAGTTCTATGCTCAGGTAAAAGGAGACCCCATATGCCATTGACAAAAGAAGCGCTCCTGGATATGTACCGCAGAATGCTCACCATCCGGCATTTTGAAGAAGGTCTTACGGAATTTTCCCGCCAGGGTCTTGTACCCGGCACCGGGCATGTTTCCATTGGTGAAGAGGCGGTTGCCGTCGGGTCCTGCAATGCTCTGAGAGATAAAGATTACATTATCTCCACCCACCGCGCCCACGGGCATCTGCTGGCCAGAGGCGCGGACATAAATGTCATACTGGCCGAGGTGCTCGGTAAGGCAACCGGTTGCACCGGAGGTAAAG
>SDBT01002911.1_pt1 | contig 29838 bp, 32 predicted proteins | sample 2277101 | NCBI WGS metagenome assembly SDBT01 (sample SAMN10404973, study PRJNA504765) | marine sediment metagenome | isolation source: marine sediment core GS10_PC15, 103 cmbsf | place: Arctic Ocean: Southern Knipovich Ridge | collected 2010
GAAATTGCGCGAAAGGCGCGAAAGGGATTTCGTGATTTTCGCGGGCTTTCGCGGATTTCGTGATCCAAAGGCCCACGGAGCCACAGCAGCCGGAGATACGGCGCAGGTGAGGGAACCCGAGGTAGAGATAGACCGGCTGGCGGCGGGGTTGTGGGGGCTCAGCGAACAGGAGCTGGAGGAGTTAGAGTGAGGGTAGGTGTTTGGATCGCGAAGGGTACGAAATTGCGCGAAAGGCGCGAAAGGGATTTCGTGATTTTCGCGGGCTTTCGCGGGTTTCGTGATCCAAAGGCCCACGGAGCCACAGCAGCCGGAGATACGGTGCAGGTGAGGGAAATCGAGGTGGAGATAGACCGGCTGGCGGCGAGCTTGTGAACGTGGCAGAGGTTGAAGGGCTAACTGGATAGTTGTATCCTGGTATGTGCATATGCGTAAAAACGATTCTCCGCAAAACAAAATGAGCAAAGGAGCCGGTCGAGTGCAGCGGGCCATTATGCAACGATTGCGGAAAGATGGCTACTGCCTGCCCAAAGACATCGAGGCATTTGGCCAGTCATCGAAGGCCAGGGCAGCGGGAAGGCTGTGCGAGCGCGGATACGTGAACGTGTTTTACGGACTGCTGGCCCTGGAAGTGCCAGGCTGTCGAGCTCCACGGGATGTGAGGGTTTGTTTCGTAGTGCCTCCAGAGGTAAACAGCGTCGAGAAATTTAACGACTTGCGGGCCCGGTATGGTTTACAGTCAACTAGACCAGATAAACTAGACAGGGTCGAACAGCGAAAATGTTGAGCGACATGGTGCGATAGCATTTTGCCCCATTATGCAACAGGGGGGATGGCGGTGCTGGCGTGGAGGATGAAAAGGCCCAAAGGGAATAGTTGCGCCAAGCGCCGCCCTGACACGACCCGGGGCCTTGCGTTTGTCCCCTTCCGACTTTCACTGTAGAATACTGTTGCCCATCGGCACGCCTCATCAGCTCTGGTGGGCGTCTCCCCGCCGGTCTTGTCAAGTCGCCCGGCGGGAAAGTCTAGTCAAATCAGAAAGGAGTAACAAATCATGGGAACAATCAACATCGCTTGGTGGAATCTGCAGAACTTCTTCGACACCGACGACGACCCGATCTCCAAGGACTTCGATTACACGGCCGAAAAGGGCTGGACACAGGAGGTGTTCGAGGCCAAAAAGGCCAACCTGGCCCAGGCGCTGAACGCCTTGCACGGTGGCGCTGGCCCGGAGCTGCTGGCCGTGGCGGAGATCGAGAAAGACGCCCTGCTGGTGGAGCTCATCGCCGAAATGGGGAATCCCCACTTGAGAGTGGTCGTGGACCCGACTGGGACGAGAGACCTGCGTGGCATTGACGTGGCGATGGCCTACGACGAACGAAAACTCTCAGTCCAATCCAAGACTTCCCATCTCGTTCACTTGAGGTATCGCACGCGCGACATCTTCGAGGTCGTCTTCGAGGTCAACGAGACGGGCGAAAAACTGGTGGTCATCGCCGGTCACTGGCCGTCCCGAGGAATGGGAAGGTACCGCTCCGAGCCGCTGCGTTGCGCTGTGGCCGAACACATCGCCTATCTGGTGGAAGCCCACGTGAAGGTTGAACCTGAGGTATACGAGCAGTTGCGGGCTCAAAACGACCTGGCTACCGTGATGCGAACGTGGGAAACAAAGGTGATCGTCGTGGGCGACTTGAACGACGAACCGAGCGATCGGAGCGTGGTGGATCACCTGCGAGCCTCCAACGACCTGGATCGCGTGATCGGGAGAACGAACGACATTGATGGCTTTAGATCGGAAACCGCCGACTACCGAGGCCAGGAGGTGTTCCTGTTCAACCCGACCTGGAAGTTTCTTCCACAACAACAAGTGGGGACTTACTTCCTGGACGCACTCAGAAGCGGTGAGAAGTTCGCCAACCGCTATCAGGTGCTCGACCAGTTGATCGTAAGCAGGGGCTTGTCGACCGGATCTGGGTTGACGCTGGACCTGGACAGTGTGGACATCTTCCGCGACTCTCTGGTGGCGACACCCAGCGGGCGCCCCCGCGGCTTCAGCAAGACGACGAAGAAAGGGACGTCCGACCACTTGCCGCTGACGGCAGTGCTGCGATTTGGGGACATTGGCCGCCACGTCACTGTCGCCGACCGCGTTATCGTAATGAGGGAGGATTAACCGCATGACCACATTTCAGCCGTTCGACATGGAACGCATGATGTCCAAATGGGAGAACGTCGTAGAATACAACCTGTCGGAGAGCGGTGCTCACCCCGCCACCGTTCGTGAACTGCTGGGCGATTGGACCCTGGTAGAGGAGCTGTTGGACACGGAGCTGAACTACCCCCAGGCCAACGGCAGCGTCGAGCTGCGGGAGCACATCGCCGCTCTCTATCCTGGGGCAACGCCCGACAACGTGCTGGTCACCGTCGGGTGCGCCGAGGCCAACTTCATCACCCTCCAAACCCTTCTCGCACCTGGCGACGAGATGGTGGTGATGCTGCCCAACTACATGCAGATTTGGGGCATCGGCCACAATTACGGCTTTCAGGTCAGGGCCTTTCATCTGAAAGAAGAACGGGGCTGGGCTGCCGACCTGGACGAGTTGAACGAAGTTGTCACGGAGAAGACGAAGCTCATCGCCGTCTGCAACCCCAACAACCCCACAGGCTACATTCTCACTCAGCAGGAGATGGACGCCATCGTAGCCGCCGCCGAGCGGGTCGGGGCCTGGCTCCTGGCCGACGAGGTCTACAGCGGAGCGGAGCACCTGACCGACACCGAGACACCCTCCTTCTGGGGCCGGTACGACAAAGTGCTGGCCATGAACAGTCTGAGCAAAGCCTACGGTTTGCCAGGGCTGCGCATTGGCTGGGTGGTGGGGCCGGCGGACATCGTAGACGACATCTGGGCTCGCCACGAATACACTACCATCAGTACCACCATGCTGGCCAATAAGCTGGCGGCCCTTGCTCTGTCCCCCCAGGTGCGGCCCCGTCTCATCCAGCGAACGCGAGGCTACATCCGCCGAGGCTACCCCATTCTGGATGGGTGGCTAGAGAGTCACGAAGAGACGTTCACCCTCGTTCCGCCCCAGGCAGCGGCCATCGCCTTCGCCCGCTATCATCTCGACGTCAACTCGACCGAACTGGTGGAGCGGTTGATGCGCGAAAAGAGCGTGCTCATTGCCCCTGGTGACCACTTCGGTCTGGATCACCACCTGCGGATCAGTTTCGGCCTGCCACCCGACTACGTGCGGGCAGGGCTGGAACGCATACACCAATTGATCGTCGAGCTGGGAGGTTAGCGCAGGAGAGGGAGGAACAACCATGTCTATCCTGGTTTTGACCGAGCAGGAGATCCGCCAGACCGTCACCATGCCCGAGGCGATGCAAGCGATGGAGGAAGCCTTCGCAGCTCTGGCCCGGGGCGAGGCTCGCCTGCCCGAAGTGATCGGCCTGGAGGTGCCCGAGGTCAACGGCGAGATACACGTGAAGGGCGCGCACCTCCAGGGCGCTCCCTACGCTGTCTTCAAAGTAGCCACGGGCTTCTGGGAGAACCCGGCCAAAGGGTTGCCCGTCGGTTCTGGCCTGATGATGGCCTTTGATGCCACAACTGGTTTCCCGGCGGCGCTGTTGCTGGACAACGGCTATCTGACCGATCTGCGCACCGGGGCAGCCGGAGGGGTAGCGGCCAACTACCTGGCCAACCCTGTGCTGAACAAGGTGACCATCATCGGTTCGGGGATCCAGGCGCGCTTTCAACTGCGTGCTCTGGCTGTAGTGCGACAACTGGCCGGACGGGTGGCCGTGTGGAGCCGCAATCCGGAACATGCCGATGCCTACGCCCGCGAGATGGTGCTCGAGCTGGACGTAGACGTGACCGTAGCCCGGGACATCGAGGCCGCTCTGCGGAACACCGACCTGGTGATCACCACCACCCCCAGCCGCAAGCCGCTGGTCCGTGCGGAGTGGCTGAGGCGTGGGGTGCACATCAACGCTGTAGGTTCCGACGCGCCGGACAAGCAGGAACTGGACGTGAATGTGCTGGCCCGGGCCGACATCATCGTCGCCGACCGTCTGAGCCAATGCCTGCGCCTGGGCGAGATCCACCACGCGGTGGAGGCGGGGGTCATCAGCGCCGACGACGTGGCGGGAGAACTGGGCGAGCTGATCATCGGACGAGTGCCTGGGCGGACGGACGCCAGTCAGATCACCGTCTGCGATCTGACTGGCGTGGGGGTGCAGGATGCTGCCATCGCCTCGCTGGTTCTGGAGAAGGCCAGGGCAATGGGGCTGGGCTCGCCGCTGGAGACGAGGTAGCTTTTTGAACGGAAGAGTTTTGTTTTCAGGGAGCACACTATGATCAGCAACACCACCGATCCCAGCACGCAACCCCACAATCCAGACAGAGCCATTCGCGAAGAGGTCATCGTGGAGGCGAGCGTGAACGCGGTCTGGGAAGCGTGGACTAGCGAGGAGGGAATCAAGACCTTCTTTGCGCCGGCCTGCAACGTTGATCTTCGCGTTGATAGCCTGTACGAGATTCTCTTTACTCCCAACGCCGAGCCCGGACAGCGCGGGGCGGAAGGGATGAGGATCATGGCCTTCCAGCCGAAGAAAATGCTGGCCTTTACGTGGAACGCTCCCCCAGACCTGCTCAACGTCCGGAAGCAGCTCACCCACGTGGTTATCAGATTCATGGAACTCCCCGAGGGGCGAACCAGGGTGACGTTAGCTCACGACGGCTGGGGAGAGGGAGAAGAATGGGATAAAGCCTTCGCGTACTTTGTGAGAGTCTGGAAAGATGTGGTCTTGCCCCGTTTGAAGTACAGGTTTTCTATTGGTCCCGTAGACTGGAGCAATCCACCCAGAGTGTCCAGCAAGCCAGGAGAGAAGGCGGGGTGAAGCTTATGCTCTTCGGTGTTTTGATACCACTCTTCATTCTCCCAGCGATATACGGGCTCATCATTCTGGGGCTGATTGTGGTTTTCCGCAAGATGCAGATCCCTTCAAAGAGGGCGATCCTCGTCGGGTTCCTGGTGTTTGGGACTGCAATGGGATTCTTCACAGCCTGGCTGTGGCCCGCTGACTCAAGTTCTTACTTCAATGTTTTCCCCGCACTCCTGGGCGATCAGGTCTACAATTTGTCAATCCGGTACTTTGGCGATACAATCTCTCCTCAGGCCCACTACACCATCCCCTGGATTCTCAGAATTCCACAAGTCTACGTGATCTCTTCCATAGTTTTGTATGGGTCGGCTGGGCTGCTGCTTCAACTGGTCTACAACAGACGTTTGGAAACCAACGGTGGAGACGAAATCCCATGAACATTAAACGCATCGAAGAACTTCTTCGGATGTTCAATGAGAATGCTCCCATCGCCCGCTACTTTGGCATGAAGCTCTCGTACACTGACGAAGCCAGCGCAGTCATTGACCTTCCCTACAACCCGAATCTGGATCACGCCTTCGGTGGAATCCATGGCGGCGTGTATGCCACCATGCTCGATAATGCGGACGTAAGCGTAGCGACGTTCACCGCCGCTGCCGCACATGACGTATCTTGTTGGGTTGCGACTTCAGAGTTGTCAATTCATTTCTTGGAACCCACAAAGCACACATCTCTTCGTGCCGTCGGCCGGTTACTCAAGCATGGCAAGCGGTGGAGGTTTCCCGCGACATCGCGGAGATGCATTTGTACGACGGACAAGGCCATTTGATTGGGCACGGGGTTGGGACGTTCGTTGTCCTTCCAGACGTGCCCCTCTGATGAGGTTTAGTTTTGCAAACTTACCTGGCGGGAGCCGACACACTGAAGTGTGCGGCAGGAGGGCCTATGGCCAGCCGTCGGCCTACGCCGACGCAGAACCTCGACCGCGTAGGCGGTCGGCTGGCGCGAAAGCGCCCCCAAGCCGCGATTTCAATCGGCTAGCTATCTGAAGACTGCGGCTATGGCCGGGCTAGAAAACCTACACACTGAAGTGTGCGGCAAAAGGGCCTGCGGCCGGGCGTCGGCCTACGCCGACGCAGAGACCCGACCGCCTACGCGGTCGGCCGGCGCGATATCGCCCCTAAGCCACGATTTCAATCGACGGATTAGACTCAGATCGGAGGAGACTCTGTGCGACGCAACAAACTGGCGCTGTACTTACACCTGGTCTGGGCAACGTGGGACCGACTCCCTCTTATCACACCCGACATTGAGCGCCGCCTGCACCGCAACATTGAAAGCGAAGCGCGCGGGATGGGATGCACTGTGCTGGCACTGAACGGCACGTCGGACCATGTCCATCTCGTCGTCTCATTCCCGACCACCGTCACCATCGCCAACCTGCTCAAGCAGGTCAAAGGTGTTTCGTCACACTTCATCAACGAGACACTGCGGCCCGAAGCGCAATTCAAGTGGCAGGGAGGATACGGCGCTTTCACCGTCAGTCGGTGGGACCTGCCCAAGATCATCAAATACGTGAAGCGCCAGAAAGAGCATCACGCAGCCGACGATCTGTGGTCGGAGCTTGAGGAATCGTTAGAGGAAGTCAAAGCGGCAGTGTGAGGTATCAGGCCTGCGCGAAAGCGTAGGCCGACACACTCAAGTGTGCGGCAAGAGAGCCTGCGGCTGGGCGTCGGCCTATGCCGACGCAGAACCCCGACCGCGTAGGTGGTCGGCCGGCGCGATAGCGCCCCCAAGCCGCGATTTTAATCGGCTGCTAAAAAAATAATGCTGATCCGAAGAGCACGACTATGGCCGGGCCAGAAGACCGACACACGGCAAGAGGGCCTATGGCCGGGCGTCGGTCTACGCTGACGCAGAACCCCGACCGCGTAGGCGGTCGACCGGCGCGATAGCGCCCCCAAGCCGCGATTTCAATCGGCGGCCATTGTCACGAGTTGCGGCTCTGGAGGAGAAATCATGCCCAAGCCCACCGTCTTCATCAGCTACAGCCACAAGGACGAGATATGGAAAGACCGCTTGCGGCCCCACCTGGGGGTGCTGGAACAGGTTGGTCACATCACCATCTGGGACGACAGGGACATTGGTGCCGGCGCCGAATGGTACGACGAGATCAAGCAAGTGATGGAGCGAGCGGCGGTGACAGTCTGCTTGATCTCGGCGGATTATCTGTCCTCCGATTTCTGCATCAAGGAGGAAATCCCCTACCTGCTGGAACGCCGCGCTCGCAACGGGATGACCCTCATCCCCGTGCTGGTGCGGCCTTGCTTTTGGAAGGCCGTCCCCTGGCTGAAACCAATTCAGATGCTGCCCCGCGATGGCAAATGCGTCTCCAGCGATTTCAAAGACGATTGGGATGTGCCTTTTGCCGAGGTAGCCGGATGCATTTTCGAGATCCTTGAAGACCCCGACTACCAACCTCCCGCGCCGCCGCCGCCCCCCTGGTCGCCTCCGGAGAAGGTGGACATCCGCCGCCTGCCGATGACCGGCGCGGAGCTATTCGGCCGCCAGAAGGAGATGGAGCTGCTGGACGAAGCCTGGGAGTCCGACCAGACCCACGTCGTCAGCCTGGTGGCCTGGGGCGGGGTGGGCAAATCCACCCTGGTCAACAAGTGGCTGGAGCGCCTGGCCGCCGACAACTACCGCGGCGCGCGCCGCGTCTACGCCTGGTCCTTCTACAGCCAGGGCACGGGCGAGCGGGTCAGCTCGGCCGACTTGTTCATCTCCGAGGCCCTGGACTGGTTCGGCGACCCCGCCCCCACCGCGGGATCCCTCTGGGACAAGGGGCAAAGGCTGGCCGACCTGGTGCGACGGGAGAAGACCCTGCTGGTGCTCGACGGTATGGAACCGCTCCAATCGGGCCTGAAGTACGATCGCGGCAAGGTCAAGGACCCGGCCCTGGCTACCCTGCTGGCGGAACTGGCTCGCCAGAACCAGGGCCTGTGCGTCATCACCACGCGGGTAGCGGTGGCCGACCTGGCCCCGTTCCCGGAGACGACCCGCCAGGAGGACCTGGAGCAGATCTCCGCCGAGGCTGGGCGGGCCCTGCTGCGGATAGGCAGGGTGCGGGGGACGGACGCCGAACTGGAGGCTGCCACCCGCGACTTTGGCAACCACGCCCTGGCCCTGAACCTGCTGGCCGCCTACCTGCACGACATCCCCGGCCATCACATCTCCAACGCATCCGAGATCCCAGACCTGGACGTATCCGAGGAAAAGGGCAAACACCCTCGCCGGGTGATGGCCGCTTTCGAGCAGCGCTTTGGCGACGGCCCCGAAGTGGAGCTATTGCTGATGTTGGGCCTGTTCGACCGGCCGGCCAAAGCTGAGGAGATTGCCGCCTTGCGGGCCGCCCCACCCATCCCCGACCTGACGGAGCACATCCAGGGCCTGTCCGAGGCTGACTGGCTGCGCTTGCTGGACAAGTTGCGCCGGGTCAAGCTGATTGCCCCAGAGAGCAGTCATCGTCCCGACACCCTGGACGCCCACCCCCTGGTGCGAGAGCACTTTGGCCAGAAACTCCAGCAGGAGCACCCCGATGCCTGGCGGGAGGGCAACAACCGCCTCTACGAGCACCTGAAGGCGGCGACCAAGGAACTGCCCGACACCATTGAGGAGATGGCCCCCCTCTACGCGGCGGTGGCCCACGGCTGCCAGGCCGGCCGCCACCAGGAGGCGCTGGATGTGGTGTACGGGCGGCGGATTAAAAGATGGAATGAGCATTTCAGTACGAAAAAGCTCGGCGCCTTCGGCGCTGACCTGGCCGCTCTATCTGGCTTCTTTGACCCGCCCTGGAACCAGCCTGTGGCTGGGCTCACCGAAGGCTGGAAGGGATGGGTCCTGAATCAGGCCGGCCTTTATCTCCGGGCGCTGGGCCGGTTGGTGGAGGCAGCCCAGCCCATGCAGGCAGCGCTGGAGGCTGCGATTGAGCAAGAGAACTGGAACAGCGCAGCCAGCGTTGCCAGCAACCTCAGCGAGCTCTACCTGACCCTCGGCGACCTGGCCCAGGCCCTGACTTACGCCCAACAGAGCGTGGACCTGGCCGACCGCAGCGGCGATGCCTTTCAGCGAGAGGGCAAACGGACGGTTTTGGCCGATGCCTTGCACCAGGCGGGCCGCCTTGAAGAGGCCGAGCATCTCTTCCGCGAGGCCGAGGAGATGCAGAAGGCGACGCAGCCGCAGTTTCCACTCCTTTACACCCTCAGTGGCTTTCTGTACTGTGATCTGCTGCTGGGCCAGGGGGAGTACCAGGAGGTGCAGAGCCGGGCTGGTCAGACACTGGAATGGGCAAAACAATATGATCTGGGTCTTCTCTCCATTGCCCTGGACCATCTCTCCCTGGGGCGAGCCCACCTGCTTCAGGCTCAGCAAGAAGGAAGCCACGATTTCACCCAGGCCGTGGCACACCTGGAGCGGGCGGTGGATGGCTTACGGCAAGCAGGACAGCAGGATGACTTACCTCGCGGCCTGCTGGCCCGGGCGGAGCTGCGCCGGGTCATGGGCTCCCTGGCCCGGGCCCGGGGCGACCTGGAGGAAGCACTGTCCATCGCCACTCGCGGAGGGATGGGCCTGCACCAGGCGGATTGCCACCTGGAGTATGCCCGGCTGCACCTGGCCTATGGAGAGAAGGAAGAGGTGCGGGAGAGTCTGGCCAAAGCGAGGGGGATGATCGAGGAAATGGGGTATCATCGGAGGGATGGAGAGGTGGCGGAGTTGGAGGAGAGGTTATGAACGCTCGCGAACGATTGTTGACCGCACTAGATGGAGGCGAACCGGACCGCGTACCCTGCGCGTTGGGCTTCTACCACGTGGACTTCGACAGCCTGGTCCCGACCGGTCAGCACCGGGAGAACATGGTGGACGTACGCTTTGTCGAGTTCCCCCTTTCGCCGGAGGAGAAGGCCCTGGAACGCATGGCCAGCCCTTACTCTCCAGACACGCGGCTGGGCAGCGCGGCTCAGGTGGCAACCTACGCCCGTTGGGACTACCGCCCTCAGACCCCTGAGTACCGCAGCCCCCTGGCCCGCGCCCGCTCGCTGGACGACGTGCGAAACTTTCCCTTTCCCGACGTCAGCCGGCCCTATCGCGTCGAGGCTCTGGCCCGCCAGGTGCAGGCTCTGCACGCCCTCGGCCTGGCGGCTGGCGGCAATCTGCCCCACCTGGGCGGCGAATTGTTCGAGGCCGCCTGGCGGCTGCGCGGTCTGGAGAATTTCCTCATAGACCTGCTCGAACGCCCCACCTGGGCGCACTTTCTCCTCGACCAGTTGGCCGACCTGGCCCGCCGCAACGCCGAAACGCTGGCCGGGGCTGGGGTGGACGTGCTGGCCCTGGACGATGACGTGGGGATGCCGGGGACGATGATCATAAGCCCGGCCACCTGGCGCGAATTCTTCAAGCCGCGGCTGGCGATGATCATCCAGGCGGCACGGGCCATCAAGCCCGACCTCCGCGTCGTCTACCACAGCGACGGCTACTTCGAGCCCATCGTCGGCGACCTGATGGACATTGGCATGAACGCCATCAATCCGCTGCAGCCGGATCACATGGACGCCACCCGCATCCGCCAGCGGTTCGGCCCGCAGTTGGCGCTGTGGGGCACGGTGGGCCACCAGACCACCTTCAGCTTTGCCAAACCCGGCGACATCCGCAGGGAGGTCAAGCACCGCATTGAGACCCTGGGCCGCGCCGGGCTCATCCTCTGTCCCGCCTACGACGTTGACGAGCCAGACATCCCGTGGGACAACATCGCCGCCTTCCTAGAAGCGGTCGAGGCCTACGGTTAGAACAGATTGAATTGGAGGACATTTATGGCCATACTGATCACTGTTATCAAGGAGTGGGTCGAAAGCCTGATTGTTGGGATGGGATACCCAGGGATCATCTTTGTCATGGCACTGGAAAATCTGTTCCCGCCCATCCCCTCCGAAGCCATTATGCCCCTGGCGGGCTACCTGGCCGTAACGCAACCAGCGAAGTTTCACCTCCTGTGGGTTACCGTTGCCGGCACCATCGGCTCGGTCGTTGGGGCGATAGCGCTGTATGCCTTCGGCTATTGGGCTGGCGAACCGATCGTGCGCCGCTTCATTCGTCGCTTCGGCAAGTTCCTCTTCCTTTCAGAAGGAGACCTGGACCGGGCCATCGAATGGTTCACCCGCTATGGCGACTGGGTGATCTTCTTCGGACGGCTGGTGCCGATCATTCGTAGCCTGGTCTCCATCCCGGCTGGCTTTCGCAGCGAAGGCAAACCGATGCCGATGGGTCGCTTCCTGGCCTTCACTGTCGTGGGCACGGCGGCCTGGAGCTTTCTGCTGGCTTATGCCGGCATGGTCCTGGGCGAGCACTGGGAGTCAGTCATCGGGATCATTGACAGCTACGAGCTGGTCGTGATCGTCGTGCTGATCGTGCTGATCGGCATCTTCCTGTGGAAGCGGGCCATCTCCCCGCTGCTGCGCCGTCGCACCATAGATTGAGGCTGGCGTTTTTTCGCTTCCAGTAGTATAATTAGGATGTATCACATAGCCTTTCGGCCCCGCTGGAGGGGCAAGTTTGGAAGGAGGTGCTAGTATGTCAGGACATTCAAAATGGTCAACGATCAAGCGCAAGAAGGGGGCAACAGACGCCAAGCGAGGCAAGCTCTTCACCAAGCTGGGGCGCGAGATTGTGCTGGCGGCGCGGGAGGGCGGTGACCCCGCCGTTAACTTCAAGCTGCGCCTGGCCATAGACAAGGCCAAGTCAAACAACATGCCCAAGGACAACATTGAGCGGGCCATCAGACGGGGCACCGGCGCCGAAAAGGGCGCAGAGCTCGAAGAGGTCCGCTACGAAGGCTACGGCCCCCACGGCGTGGCGCTGCTGGTGCACGTGCTCACGGACAATCGTAACCGGGCAGTGTCCGATGTGCGCCGCGCCTTCAACCGCTACGGTGGCAGCCTGGGTGAGAGCGGCTGCGTGGCCTGGCTCTTCGAGTCCAAAGGCTACATCACCATCTCCCCCAACGATTCCGATCTCGACGAGTTGGCGCTGCTGGCCATAGACGCCGGCGCCGATGATGTCACCATCGCCAGCGACCTGGTAGAGGTCTTCACCCTGGCCAGTGATTTCCAAAGGGTCAAAGAGGAATTAGAGAAGAACGGAATCGCCCTGAATTCGGCGGAGATTTCCATGCTTCCCAAGAGCCAAGCGGAGCTAGGGGAGAAGGAAACCATAAAGGCCATGATCCTCATTGATGCCCTGGAGGAGCTGGAAGACGTCCAGCAGGTCTCCTCCAACCTGAACGTCACCGATGAGATGATGGCCAAATACGAATTGGTCGGATAGTCAGGTGGTCAGATGGTCGAGCCTGCTCCCCTGCTTCCTTGATTGGATAAACTGCCGATGAGCGCAAACGAGAACCTGGTCTTGGGGATTGATCCCGGCACGGCCATCACCGGCTACGGCCTGGTATGGGGTGAGGGCGATGATCTGAGATTGGTGGATTACGGGGTGATAACCACTCCTTCGGATGAATCACAGCCCCAGCGACTGAAGGAGATCTACCGCCAGTTGACGGCTCTTATCCAAGAGCGGCAGCCTGCGGAGGCGGCAGTGGAGAAGCTCTTCTTCAGCCGAAACGTTCGCACCGCTCTGAGCGTAGGCCAAGCGCGAGGAGTGACTCTGCTGGCCATGGCCAACGCGGATATCGAAATCCACGAGTACACGCCCCTGGAGGTCAAGCAGGCGGTGGTCGGCTACGGGCGAGCCACCAAGAAGCAGGTGCAGGAAATGGTCAAGGTGCTCCTGGGCCTGGATAGCGTGCCCCAACCCGACGATGCCGCCGATGCCATCGCCGTGGCTATCTGCCACATCCACTCCGCTCGGATGAAGAGCCTCATTCAAAGCTCAAACGCTGAGGAAATCGAGAGATGATCGCCAACCTGAAGGGGAGGATCGAGGCCATAGGGAAGGATTACCTCGTCGTCGGCGTGGGAGGCATCGGCTTCAAAGTCTACGTCCCGACCTCGGTGCTGGAGACTTCTGACGGGCTTGGCCGCCAGGTGGAGCTCTTCACCCACCTGCACGTGCGGGAGAACGATCTGACCCTCTACGGCTGCGGCAGCGAGGACGCGCTGGCCCTGTTCGAGCTGCTGCTGGGCGTCTCGGGCGTGGGCCCCAGGGTGGCCCTGGCTATGCTCTCCACCATGTCGCCTGATTCAGTGCGGCTGTCCATCGCCCAGGGGAACGCCGCAGCGTTGACCAGGGTGCCTGGCATCGGCCCCAAGATGGCCAAGAAAATCGTCTTTCATCTCAAGGACAGGATTGCGGTCGAGGTTGGCCCGGAGGCGGTGCACTTTCTCACCGACGCCGACGCCGAAGTCATCGCCGCCCTCACCAGCCTGGGCTACAGCGTGGTCGAAGCCCAAGCCGCCCTTCAGTCTCTGCCTGCTGAGGAGATGGAGATAGAAGAGAGGGTGAGGTTGGCGCTGGGTTACTTTGCTCGAGGATGAACGTGGTCGCCTTTGGGGCAGTGAATTCGCGGGGGTAAGAGCTATGAGCGAGTACCTGATGAAACAGTTCCGGAAGCGCTGGCAGGCAGTAGCGGCCCTCGAGAGGGAAGAACAACGAGAGGCCTCTGTCGCCTTGCGCTGGCAACAGTTGAATGCCATCCTGAGGCTAGCGATAGGCCTGGGGTTGCCCTTGAGAGAGCAATTCGAGGAAGACATCGTTCGCCAGCGCTGGGCCAAGTTGAAAGGCACTCAGCTATGACCGCATCCAAAGAGATCGCACCGCTGTTAGGCCCCATAGCAGCCTTGCAGCGGCTGCTGGCGCGTTTCGGTGATCAAGGCATGGTTATTGGCGACGTCGCTGCCAGCCTGCTGGGCAAGCCCCGCCTGACCGCTGATGTAGATGCGGTTATCCTCCTGTCCGTGGAGGATCTGCCACACCTGGTGGAAGCAGCCGCACAGGAAGGACTCTTGCCGCGCATTACCAATGCAGAAGACTTCGCCCGGCGGCATCGGGTTCTCCTCCTGCGCCATCAGGAGAGCGGCATCCAGGTGGCCATCTCCCTGGGAGTGTTGCCTTTCGAGGTGGAGGCTGTGGAACGCAGCATCGTTCATCATGTTGGTTCGCTGGCCATCCGCCTCCCCACCCCAGAGGATCTGATCATTTTCAAGGCGGTCGCCCATCGGCCCCAGGACTTGTTGGATATTCAGGCGATCATCGAGAGCCATCCCGACCTGGATCGAGAGCGGATTCGGTACTGGGTCGGCGAGTTTGCCCAGGTTTTGGAGATGCCAGAGCTCTGGGAGGACATCGCTTCCTGGCTCATTTCCCCACGCAAAACTCGCTGAAGATGGTCTCCAGCAGGTCCTCGGTAACCGTCTCGCCAGTGATCTCGCCCAAAACATTCGCGGCTGATGTGAGATCAATGGCCACGAAGATCATCTTTCATCTCAAGGACAAGGTTGCGGTCGAGTTTGGCCCAGAGGCGGTGCCCTTTCTCACCGACGCCGACGTCGAAGTCATCGCCGCCCTCACCAACCTGGGCTACAGCGTGGTCGAGGCCCAAGCCGCCATTCAGTCCCTGCCTGCTGAGGAGATGAGCGCGGAGGACAGGGTGTTAGCCGCCCTGCGCTACTTCGGCGGCACTTAACCTACGGCGAATGTCTACTTCCAAAACGCAAAGCCCACTTCCTAAAGTGGGCTTTGTCTGTATGGAACAAAACTGACCTCAAAGCAAGTGACAAATGAATGGTGCGGATTAGAGCAAGTATCGTTCTTTTAATTGCTTAACCACTGCTTCTACCTGTCTTTGAAGCCCTGTACAGAGGGCAGGATAGTTCTTGTACGGAACTATGATTTTACCTAGTAAATCAAAAGGCAGTCCATTAAGGCTTGTTATTCTGGACTCTAATGTAAGTACCACAGTCTTTCCAAAACCGTACATCAAGCCAATCTCTAATAGAACGTTAGGATTAAGTGTTGCTAACTCCGCGATTCCGAAGTCAGCAAATAATGCCAACCTACAGATCTGGCAATAACCATGCCCCTCAAAGCTTTCATCCTTCGCAAGAATCGTTGCAATATCGCGCTCTATGAGAGGAACTTCCTCCTCATAAAGAAGATTCCGAACAATAAAGAAATCGAAGCCGTCTATTCGACTTAGTATATCTCGTGCTGCATTCTCCATATCCAGAAAGTCATCGCAGTACGGACGCATGACAAAGGCGTAAGGTCGTTTTTCCTCTAAAAAACGCATAGCGGTCTCATCAAGCGCACAAGGAAGATCAGAGTGGAGGGGACAGCACTTGGGTCTTATGAGCCTCAAATGCCTTAGATAACCTTGTTGTGCACTGAGTATTGCTTTTAGATCGTTCATGATTCTTGAGATACTTGAGGGCACAAATGTTTAGATGCTGGCGAGATGAGTTTTATACGGTCTTGCCAAATTAGTATTTGAACAAAGGTATTGTTCCTACTTGCTGGAGGGTTCTTCTAGTAATTCTTTTGTGCTTTTTCCCTATTGCATAGCTATAAAGTTCTCTACAATACTTGATAATATCTCTTGTAACCCCCTCAGTGATCTCAACTATTCCTTTTAGACATTCGTCTGAAAATCTTATTTCCTTAGCTGACCAAGTCTTATATCGATGAAGGATTAGCTCTCTTACGTCCTTCAGCCCCAGTTGTTTGGGCTCTCTAACAAAAGCCCGAAAGTTAGTCATCCGCAGTGATTGCTCTACCATCGGAAGAGCCTGTTTTCTAAAGGCAATGACAAAGCCTATTCTTTCTCTGTAATCATGCTGTAAGATTTCCCTTAGCTGACGAAGAGCTAGCGGTTCTTCCTCAAGGCGCTGCTTAACATCAGGAACTGTATAATATCTGTAAGGAACAGTATTCTCCAGTTCGTCGAGGAGAAGAACAACTCCCCTGGCATTATTCGTCCTTACGACAAGAGAGTTAATTCTCAAGATTAAATCAATCACGTCTTGGGTTGTAGAATAGTCCTTATCACGCAAACCAGGCAAATAGCCTAGCACTTCCTCTGGGAAATTCCTGTCTTGAAGTATTTCTTGACAGACACTTTTAACCAGATCATACTTAACTGGGCAATCTACGTATATGGGCCAGATGTCGTTCTCTCTTAGCAAGGGCACATATACGTATTTTAACATGTGAGTCTTGCCCATTCCAGTGCTGCCCATCACAAAATTGATATTGCCTGGCAGGCCATCTCTAATAGAGTTAGCAAACTTCTGAGCTTGCTTCTTGAGGGCTTCCTGGTTGATTGTAATACCTTCTGGCTCATAAGGCTCTGTAAACATAAAGGGATTCCACTTTCTTTCTTTCTCACGCATGGATGTGAACACAAACTCGTTATAAAGTCTCAATTCAAACCGGATAGGTAGAAACTTCTCTTTAAGTGCCTGAATACGCTTTAGATAGTCTTGAACACTATCTATCTCTGGCAAGTATACTCTGCTTTCAAATGCATCCCGCCATCTTCTTATTTGAATACGTTCTTCCTCGTATTGACGCCGAAAGAGACGATGGTTGCGCATTTCGCGGCTAAGGGCGCTTTGAACTGGTTCAGCTATTTCCCCTATATCTGGCAAGAATCTGGTAAAAGGTTCTTCACCAAAAAGAAGCTTGTCAAGAAAGCTGCTTGTTGTCTCGATGCCAGCAACCATGTCGTCAACTTCTGCTAATGCAGTTTCAATTTCCGTGTAGACACTTTCCACTATCTTTCTCTTTTGTCGAATCTCTCCAGCTAGCGACTTAACTTGCCCCTCCATGTCCGGAAAAACAGATACGGTGTAAAAAGCTTGATTTTCAATTCCCCTTTCCCTAGACCAACGACTAGTCCTCATTCGTATTTCATTAAGCGCTTGTATAGCTTCCTCAGGTCTTTGAACATCTACACCGAGGAATATGAAAGATGTCAAGCAATTGTTTTGTTGCTCCAAGCTACTTGTAAGCTGAGTAATCATTAAACGAGAAGGAAGTCTTTCTTGTAACAACAACCACTTATCCTGATTTAACAGCATAACGCCGATTCTATAATAACTCTCTGCGATAAAATCATACGTAAGCCCAACTCTTCGCAAGCGCGAGGGGGCTCTCAGGGCACCAGGTTCGGTCAGAGGAGCCTTGATAACGTAGCCTAATGACATAAATATATTCTTAATCTCATCTAGTATATCTCTTTCCCTACTCACAATCGCTTCAATTTGAGCTATAAATAACTTGTAAAGTTCCTCTGTCTGAGATGCGCTCTTTCCGGCAAATTTAGGGGTAACCACATAGGTTGTGGGTTCTATATCAATTAGCTCGACCAGACCCTCATCCTGTAATTTCTGAAGAGTATTTTGTATCACCGTTGTGATCAGTTTTGTTTTGCTTTCTAGTTCATCGATCGTGCCTAGTCCATTATCGAGTAGACAAAGGAGAACCTGGGATTCCTCCAAAGAGTATCCCAAAGTCTGAAGCATAGGCACACTTAAAACTGAGCCATTCATTTTCCCCTCCCTCTTGAGAAAGTAACCAAATGCAAGAACTTCCAAGGAATCTGCTTCAGGAAAGCAAACTTATTATACATCAAGAAGTCATCTTTGGCAAGCCCTTCATTTCCCCACGCAGAACTCGCTAAAGATAGTCTCCAAAAGGTCCTCGGTAACCGTCTCGCCAGTGATCTCGCCCAAAGCGTTCGCGGCCGATGTGAGATCAATGGCCACGAAGTCAGCGGGCATCCCTCGCGCGTGAGCCTCCTGCGCGCTAGTCAGGTGATCCAAAGCCCTCTTCAAGATGTCCTTATGTCGAGGGCTTGAAACCAGTGGCTCATCGGAGGCCAGCACCTGACCAGAGAAAACGACCTCCACGATCGCCTCCTCCAATTCCTCTAATCCCTCCCCCGTCAAAGCCGATATCTCCACCCGCGTCGCCTCAGGCAGGATGTCAAAGTCACCCCCCGCTCGAGGCAGATCAATCTTGTTGACCACCAGGATGGCGGTCTTGCCCGCGGCCAGGCCGGCGATCTGGCGGTCGGCTTCGGCGATAGGCTCGCTGCCGTCTACGACCAGGAGGGCCAGGTCAGCCTGAGCCAGCGCGCTCCGACTGCGCTCAATGCTCAGCCGCTCAATGACGTCTTCCGTTTCGGCGACGATGCCAGCGGTGTCCACCAAAACCAGAGGGATGCCTTGCAGGTTGAGGGTCTCCTCCAGGGTGTCGCGCGTTGTGCCGGGGATGGGGGTGACAATGGCCCGGCTGGTGCGCAAGAGGGCGTTGAGCAGAGACGACTTGCCCACGTTCGGCTTCCCGACGATGGCCGTGCGGATTCCCTGGCGATAAATTATCCCTCGGTCGGTGTGGGTCAGCAGCTTCTCCAACTGCCTCCGCGCGCCTTCCAGATCGGGCGCGATGTCCCGCTCTGGGATCTCATCCTCCTCGAAGTCTATGGTCGCCTCCAGGTAGGCCAAAACGCCTATGAGTTGTCCGCGCAGGGCCCGAATCTGATCGGAGAGCCGCCCCTCCAACTGGCCAACGGCCACCCTGAGGCCAGCCTCGGTCTTGGCTCGCACGATGTCCAGCACCGCCTCAGCCTGGGCCAGATCTATCCGGCCATTGAGAAAGGCCCGCAGTGTGAACTCACCTGCGGAGGCCAGCCGCGCCCCCTGCCGCAGGCAAAGCTCCAAAATACGGCGCAGGGGGACGACGCCGCCGTGGCAGTTGATCTCGGCCACGTCCTGGCGAGTGTAAGTGCGGGGAGCCTTCATGTAGGAGGCCAACACCTCGTCAATGACCTCGGCGGTTTCGGGGTCGAGGATGTGGCCATAGTGGAGGTAGTTTGGGGGGTGGAGGTTGGAAGTTGGAGATTGGAGGTTGGAATGTTTGCCTTTGGCGAATATTTTTTGCAGGATGGCCAGAGCCTCAGGGCCGCTCATCCTGACGATGCCGATCCCTCCCTCGCCGATAGGGGTAGAGATGGCGGCAATGGTGTCATCTAAGCTATACATCGTCACTCCTCTGACGTTTCACGTTTCACGGTTTACGTTTGACGGCTTCATAAAGCTCCCGATACCTCGCGTAATGCTCGTAGACCTTCTCGACGTAGCGCCTGGTCTCGGCAATGGATATGATCTCCACGAAGAGGTCGTCGTCACCATCCCCTGCCAACTCCAACCAACGGGCTGCGTTGCCAGGCCCGCCATTGTAGGCGGCCAGGGCGGTGAAAACGATATTGTCAAAATCTCTCAATTGACGGCCCAGGTACCAGGCCCCGAACTTGACATTGAGGTAAGGCCGATAGAGATGTTCGGCCCGGTAGTCTTTCCAGCGCAACTGGAGGGCGATCCAGTCGCCAGTGGCAGGCATGACCTGAGTCAAGCCCTGCGCCCCGGCCCAGGAGGCAGCCTGCCCTTCGAAGAGGCTCTCCTGCCAGATCAGAGAGAAGAGCAGCAGAGGGTCCAGGTCGTTAGCCTGAGCCTCAGCCACCACCAGGTCATCGAAGTAAGTGGGATAAACCAGGCGCTGCAAAAAGCGCGGCGACTGACTGACCGACTCGGCGGGAGAAAGCAGGATCAACCTCTTAGCACAAAGGATGGATAGACGATACAGGCCCCGCTCGCGGAAAGCTAAGGCAAGTTGATAGAGGGTCAAAGGATCAGTAAGCACTTCTTTTCGCAAGGCATCGAATTCTGCCCTGTTTTCGTCCAGCAGGCCCACAGCCAGCAACTCCTCACCCCGCTGGAAGCGCAGGTCTTCCTCCATTGTGGGATTCAGGCTACCCAAGTCATCACTGTGACCAGGCCCCTCCAGCCAGGTGGCCAGCCAGGCTTCCGCTTCCTCCTGCTCAGCCTTCTCGTCAATGGCCTGGATTTGGTAATCCAGGCTGAGCGAAGTTGAGTGGCTCAAGTCTCTAGCCCGCAGGCCGTAGTACGCTTCCTCGTCAGCAGAGGCCGCCTTCTCCAAATAGATACGAGCTTCCCTCGTTTTACCCAGCTTGAGCAGCGTCTTTCCCGCCCAGAAAAGGGTTTGCGTATACAGATCGGATTCCTCGTAAGTATCCAGCAATTCCTGCCAGGCTTCGGTGGCTTTCTCGCCTTCGTCCAACTTATAATAGTACAGCCCCGCCTGGAAAAGGGCGGCATCGGCGTGCTGTCCCTGAGGATACCTCGTCTGCAAATCCAGATAGGCGCGCGCCGCCTGGTCGTAGTCCTTGTCTGCCTCGGAGAGGGCGGCCGCTCGCCAAAGGGCCTCCTCTGCTAACTCGTGTCGCGGGTAGAGCCGCGCAAACTCTTGGTAGGTGCTCAGGGCCTCGTCAGGGCGGTTTTGGCTGGCGAAAGCCTGGGCCGTCCCCAGCCAGGCCTGACCGAAATACTCGCTCGTGGGGTAGCGTTCAATGAGAACGTCAAACGCGCTCATGGCCGATTCGTAAGAACCTACCGCCAGGTAGGCAAGGCCGATGTAGTAATAAGGATCGCCTTCGTGATCCAAGTTGTGCTCGACGTAGCGGTAGAAGGCTTGGATAGCGGGCCAATAAGCGCCAGCGTAGTAATCCACCAGCCCCCGCTGGAAGTCATCAACCTCGACACCGGCCTCCACCAACTCCACCAACGCCTGATACGCATACCAGGCCTGAGGGTAGCGATCCACTGCTTCCAGGAAGTGCTCGTGGGCCGCCTCTGTCTCCCCCAACTCCAGATATGCCTGGCCGATCAGATACTCAAACTTGACCTGCTGGCCGTCCTTCTCCGCTTTTCTGAGAAGGGCCTCATACCAAGTGATGGCCTCAGCGTACCTGGCCATGGTTGAATAAGTATCGGCCACCCTCTCCATGAGCTGGCTCTCTCGATCAAAGCCTGGGGATTCTTGGAGAGCTTCCCTATAGGCCACGATAGCCTGAGAGTGATCTTCCAGGTTCACGTAGCAATCGCCGATGATCTCGTGTACGTAGTCAGCTATAACATCCCTCTGAGCCAGGTACTGGCGGTAGTATTCGATGGCCGTCGTGCAATCGCCCATCCGTTCATGGCTTCTGGCTATGAGAAAGAGGGTTTGGGCGCCGCGTTCATCCTCAGGATAATCCCGCAGGAATCTCTCGAGGGCCTCAATAGCCAGTTGATAGTCCCCATTCAGGAAGTGGCTTTCGCCGATGAGGAAACTGGCCTCCCTGGCCTCATCCGTAGCTTTGCCAGCTAGAAGGGCCTCGTATTCAGCGATGGCCCGCACGTAGTCGCCATTCCTCTGATAAGCGCGCCCGGCTTCAAGACGCTGGGGCGGCTGGGGCGTTGGGGTGGAGGTGAGCGTAGGTGTGGGAGTGAGGGTGGGAGTGGACGTAGGTGCAGGTGTGGGAGTGAGAGTAGGTGTAGGGGTGAGGGTGGGGGTGTATATAGGTGTAGGTGTGAGAGTGAGAGTAGGGGTGGGCGTAGGTGCGGAGGTGAGGGTGGGGGTGTATGTAGGTGTAGGTGTGGGAGTGAGAGTAGGGGTGGGCGTAGGTGCGGAGGTGAGGGTGGGAGTAGAGGTAGCAGTAAGAGTGGGCGTGGCTGTGGGTGTGGCTGTGGCTGTCGGCGCCGGCGTGGCCGTGGGGAATGGCGTGTTGGCCTGTCTCCGGCAACCCATGACCGTGAAAGCTAAAGCCAGTGAAACCGCTATGATTTTCCTGACCGATGTTCTCAGACCCATACCCTTATTATGCCCACATTGACGAGGATTGTCAACTTACGTGAGTTTGACAAAACACCCTAGATATGTTACTATAAGCACCAACAACTCGATAATCTGGACACTCTTATCCAGAGGGGTGGAGGGACCGGCCCTGCGAAACCCCGGCAACCGGTTTGGAGATTAGATATTGGATATTGGAGGTTGGATACGTAGAAAGTTCCCGTTCTCCAACTTCCAACCTCCAACTTCCAGACAAGGTGCCAATTCCGGCAGAGCGCTGCTCCGGCGTTCTGAAAGATGAGGGGTAATCTTATCATTCTCTCTCATCAAAGAGAGATTTTTTGTTGTCTGGTGAGGATGTGCAACATGAGAACCATCGAGTGGGATGACGGCGTGGTGAAGATGATTGACCAGCGCAAACTGCCCCGAGAGTACGTGGTAGTTCAGTTCACGGACTATCGGGAGGTGGCGCGGGCTATCAAGGAGATGTACATCCGCGGCGCACCAGCCATCGGGGCGGCAGCGGCCTTCGGTCTGGCGCTGTGCGCGCGAGAGAGCAAGGCGAAAACCCGCGCCGAACTGCTGGCCGACCTGGAGAAAGCAGCCGCTATTCTACAAAAGACCCGCCCCACGGCGGTGAACCTCTCCTGGGCCCTGGAGCGGATGTTGGAGCAGGCGCGAAAAGCTCAGTATGTCCAGACGGAGCAAATAGTGAACGCACTGGTGGCCGAGGCCCAGCGCATTGCCGACGAAGACGTGGAGATCAACAAGCGCATGGCTGCTCACGGAGCGGAGCTGATCGAAGATGGCTACAACATCCTGACCCACTGCAACACCGGCGCTCTGGCCACAGTGGACTACGGCACCGCTTTGGGCGTGATCCGCACCGCCCACCAGCAGGGCAAGCGTCTCCACGTCTGGGTGGACGAGACCAGGCCCAGGTTGCAGGGGGCGCGCCTGACGGCCTGGGAGCTGATGCGCTACGGCATCCCCATGACCCTCATCGCCGACAATGCCGCTGGCCACCTCATGCTCATGGGCCAGGTTGACATCGTGTTGGTGGGAGCCGACCGGGTGGCCGCCAACGGCGACGTGGCCAACAAGATCGGCACCTACAAGCTGGCTGTACTGGCCAGGGAGAACGGCATCCCTTTCTACTCGGTCGCTCCTACCTCGACCACCGACCTGTCGCTGCCCTCCGGCGAGCAGATCACCATCGAGGAGCGGGATCCAACCGAGGTGACCCACGTGGGTGGGGTGAGCATCGCTCCCGAGGGGGTTCCCGTTTACAACCCGGCCTTCGACGTCACCCCTCACCGCTACATCACGGGCATCGTGACTGAGGAGGGGACCATCGCTCCACCCTTCGCGCCAGGCCTGAGGAGGGCCAAAGCCCTTCGGTACGCCGCTGCTTCATCAGATGACGTCGCGGCCGCTTCATTAGATGACGTCGCGGCCGCTTCGCTAACGGGCTACTCAGGACAAGGAGTTAGCGATGAGAAGGTTTGAGCCCAAGCTGTTGCCCCTGCACCTTGGCAGTCTCCCCCACACTGATCCACAAGCCGCTTGTGAGCTGGTATTGGAGAGCTTCCCCCAAATCCCCACCTGGCCACAGCTTCCCAAGCGCGCCTTCCTGGAGAACATGTACGCTCAGTTCAGCGCGGGCTTTCCCGGCGTGGTTCTGGAGGACGGCGGGAAGTCTCGCGAACGCATCTACGTGGATCGCGGTAAAGACCTGGACCCCGACCTGGAGCGTCTTTACCTAGCCTATCTGGAGAACGACTTGAGCTACGGCGCCCTCGGCGCTGACTACGCGGCTGGCCTGGCGGCATTTCCCCGGGCGCTATCGGCCGCTGACTGCCAGCCAGTGGTGGTGAAGGGCCAGGTGACGGGACCCATCAGTTGGGGGCTCACCGTGGTTGACCTGGATCGCCGCCCGGTGCTCTACGACGACATCCTGGCCGACGCCCTGGCCAAGCACCTCCGCCTCAAGGCCGCCTGGCAAGAGCAGGAGTTGCGCCAGATAGCGCCGACGACCATAGTTTTCATTGACGAGCCATACATGAGCGCCTTCGGCTCGGCTTACATCTCGCTGAACAGAGAGCAGGTGATAACCCTCTTGGAAGAAGTCTTCGCCGGCCTCACAGGGATCAAAGGCACCCACTGCTGCGGCAACACCGACTGGTCCGTCCTGCTCTCCACCTCGGCGGAGATAATCAGCTTCGACACCTACCACTACGCCCAGGCCTTTGCTCTGTACGCCGAAGATGTGAGGGCCTTCCTGAAGCGTGGGGGCATCATCGCCTGGGGCATCGTCCCGGCGGATAATGAAGATGCTTTGATGAGTGAGACAGTGGAGAGCCTGGTGGCGCGACTGCACGAGGCGATGGACCTTTTGGTGAGGAAAGGCGTCTCTTTTGATGATCTCATCAACTCCTCGCTGATCACCCCCTCCTGTGGCCTGCGCACTCTCTCGGAGAAAGCGGCGAAGCGCACCTTTGAGTTGACAGTGGGGGTCTCGGAAACGATGAAGGAGAAATATGGTGCTTGATCCCAAGAAAGTGGTCATACTCTGCGGTGGGAAGGGCACTCGCATGGAGCACGAGACGGAGTTTCGGGCCAAGCCGCTGGTGCCTATCGGCGATAAGCCCCTCCTCTGGCACATCATGAAAATCTACGCCCACCACGGCTACAGCGATTTCGTGCTGTGTCTGGGCTACAAGGGCGAGATGATCAAGCGCTACTTCCTCGACTACGAGTGCATGACCAGGGACTTCACCATCACCCTGGGGGCAAAGCACGAGATCGCCTTCCACGACACTCACGGTGAGGAGGACTTCACCGTCACCCTGGCCGATACCGGCCTGGAGACCAACACCGGCGGCCGCATTAAGCGGATCGAGAAGTACATTGAGGAAGACATCTTCCTGGCCAGCTACGGCGACGGCGTGGCCAACATTAATATAGCTGCCCTGCTGAGGTTTCACAAGAAGATGGGCAGAATTGCCACCGTGACTGGGGTGCATCCTTTCTCTCGCTTCGGCGTGGTGCAGAGCGACGGCAGCGGACTGGTCACGGCCTTCAAAGAGAAGCCCCAGGTGAACGGTCTGGTGAGTGGCGGCTTCTTCGTCTTCAACCGAGAGGTGTTCGACTACCTCGATGATAACAGCGTCCTCGAAAAGAAGCCTTTGGAGCGATTGGCCGCCGAGGGGCAACTGGCCGTCTATCGTCACGACGGCTTCTGGCAGTGCATGGATACGCGAACCGATCTACGCATCTTGAACGAACTGTGGGCCTCAGGCAGCGCGCCGTGGAGGATGTGGGAATGAAAAACAAGGTTCAAAGCTCAAAGCTAAAAGCTGAAAACTCAAAACTCAAATGGCAGGGTAGGAACGTCTTCATCACCGGCTGCACCGGCATCCTGGGCTCCTGGCTGACCCTGGCCCTGGTGGACCGAGGGGCCAACGTGGTGGGGCTGATCTACGACGAGGATTACCGGTCGCAGCTCGTCCGCTCAGGCTACGACAAGCGTATCATCCGCGTGCGCGGCTCGGTGACCGACTACGCCCTGATAGAGCGGGTCTTTAACGAATACGAGATTGACACCTGCTTCCATCTGGCGGCCCAGGCCCTGGTCACCGTCGCCAACCGTGCTCCGCTGTCCACCTTCGAGACCAACATCAAGGGCACATGGACCCTATTGGAGGCTGCCCGCCGCTGCCCAACCCTCATGCGATTGGTGATCGCCTCCAGCGATAAGGCCTACGGGGAGCACGAGGACCTGCCCTACAGCGAGGACGCACCGCTGCAGGGGCGGCATCCCTACGACGTCTCCAAGGCCTGCGCTGACCTCATCGCCCTGGCCTACGCCGAGACCTATGGCCTGCCGCTGGGCATCACCCGCTGCGGGAATATCTACGGCGGTGGCGACCTGCACTGGGATCGGGTAGTGCCAGGCACCATTCGGTCGGTGCTGCGGGGCGAACGGCCCATCGTGCGCAGCGACGGCACACCGACGCGCGATTATCTCTACGTCGAGGACATCGTCAGCGCCTACATCCTGCTGGCCGAGCATCTGGACGACCAGGCCATCCAGGGGCAAACCCTCAACTTTGGCCTCAACGATCCCAAGACAGTGCTGGAGGTAATCGAGGCCATCCTGGAGGTAGCCGGTCGCCCAGACCTGGAGCCCATTATCCTCAACCAGTCCCTCCATGAAATACATCATCAATATCTTAACAGTGAAAAGGCCAGGCGGCTGCTGGGCTGGGAGCCACAGTGGACACTGGAGGCCGGCTTGCAAGAGGCGCTGGACTGGTATCGGGAGTTCTTTGCTGATGAGGAGGAGAATACGAAATGGCTGAAGAAAAGCAGTTGAAAGAAGCGCAACCAGCCTACAGTGCTGTGCCCGCAGACTCGGTAGAGCCGGTCATCCTCAAACGAGATGGACGACCAATATTTGTGGTCCTCTCGTTCGAGGAGTATCGTCAGTTGCGGGATATGGCATCTACCGAGAATCAGCGCCGCCAAGTAGCGTGGGCCAGATTAAATGCGTTGCTTGAGGAAGTGCATAGCCATCCTACTGACCTGACCCCCGAAGAGATAGAGGCTGAAATCACCGTTGCCATGACCGAAGTCAAGGAGATGCGTCGTGCCCGTTGTGGCGGTCGTTGATACCAGTGTGTTGGTCTCAGCCTTCCTAAACCCGGAGGGCTTCCCTGCCCGGGTTCTGGCAGCAGCCCAAAGGAGGCGGTTCACCCTGGTGACCTCTGTTCCGCTTTTGGAAGAATTACGAGAGGTTCTCAGTCGGCCTCGGCTGACGCGGGCACGCAATACTACGCCCGCTGACGCTGATGTCTTTGTCCAGAGCATTGCAGACGCAGCCTCTCAGGTGCCCGTCTCTGACACCCTACAACTGTGCCGCGATCCCGATGACGATGTCCTGCTGGAAACCGCCATCGTCGGCGGTGCAACCCACATCGTCAGTCGGGACGAGGACATCACCCGCGATCTGGAACTGCTAGCGCAACTCGAGAAACGGGGCATCAAGGCCATGACTGTCAGCCGTTTTCTGGCCGAGGTTGGAGAATGACAACGCTGGAGCGCGTGCGAGTTCTGATCACCGGCGCTACCGGCTTCATCGGCTCACACCTGGCCGAGCGGCTGGTGGCCGAGGGGGCTGGGGTCACACTCTTTGTCGAACCGGGGGCGAGCCAAGCCAACGTCGCGAGTATCCTAGATAAGGTGTGCGTCCACGAGGTTGACCTGCGTGACGGCCGGATGGTGCGGCGGTTGGTGCAGGAATGTCGGCCATCCAAGGTCTATCACCTGGCCGCCGTGGGCGTCACCGATCCCGGCATGGATCCGACGCTGGCCGCGCAGGTCAACGTGATGGGGACGCTGAACCTCTTGGAGGCACTCACAGAGACAGGGTGCGATTGCTTCGTTAACACTGGCACCTGCTATGAGTACGGCCACAATTATCCACCCATGCGCGAAGATCAAATGGTTGACCCCATTAACGCCTACGCCACCTCCAAGTCGGCAGCCTGGCTCTTTTGCAACATGTATCGCAGAACGCGCGGCTACCCCATCGTCACCGTGCGACCTTTCACCGTCTACGGCCCACGCCAGAGCCCGCGAGCCCTCATCCCTCAGACGATCATCTCAGCCCTGCGAGGGGCGGAAGGCCTCGCTAAAGACTTTGAAATGACCGGCGGAGAGCAGACCCGCGACTTCACCTACGTTGACGACGTAGTTGAGGGCTACGTCAGGGCCTCCCTTTCGGAAAAGGCCATCGGGCAGACCATTAACCTGGGCACGGGGGAAGAGCGCCCTATCAAGGATGTGGTGCTGAAGGTGCTGGAGTTGATGGGCAATCCCGTGAGGCCCCTCATCGGGGCGTTGCCCTATCGCCCCAGAGAGATATGGCGGCTCTACTCCGACAGCAGCAAAGCCAGGGAGCTGCTAGGCTGGCAGCCGCAGGTGGGCCTGGAAGATGGGCTGAGGAAGACCATTGAATGGTACAGCGAGAAGTTCAAATCAGGAGCTTTCGATGAGTGACGCTGATACCCTCAAGCGCGAGATCTTCGAGAAGATCGCGGAGTTTTACAGGCTGGAGCACGGGGAGCAACCCTTCATCCCCGGTCAGACCAAAATCCATTATGCCGGGCGTGTCTATGACCAGCGGGAGATGATGGCCATGGTGGATTCTGTGCTAGAGTTCTGGCTGACCATGGGGCGCTACGCCGAGGAATTCGAGGAAAAGCTGGGCAAGTTCCTGGGCGTCTCGGAGGTTATATTTGTGAACTCCGGCTCCTCGGCCAACCTGCTGGCCGTGGCGACGCTCTGTTCCAAGGAGTTGAAGGGCCATTTGAGACCAGGCGACGAGGTGATCACCCCCGCGGTCACTTTTCCCACCACCGTTGCCCCCTTGATTCAAAACGGCCTGATCCCCGTTTTCGTGGATTGCGAGTTAGGCACCTACAACCTCGACGTCTCCGCTTTAGAAGAAGCCATCTCCGAAAGTACCAGGGCCATCTTCGTGCCCCACACCCTGGGCAACCCTTGTGAGATGGACGAGATCATGAGGTTGGCCGAGAAATGGGGGCTGTTCGTCATCGAGGATGCCTGCGATGCTCTGGGCTCCCGCTTCGATCCTTCGACAGGCTCAGGACGGCGCAGCAAGCACGTGGGTGCCTTTGGCCACCTGGGCACGCTGAGCTTTTATCCAGCCCACCACATCACCACCGGAGAAGGCGGCGCGGTCATCACCAACGACAAGAAACTGGCCAAGATCGCCCGCTCCATCCGAGACTGGGGCCGCGCTTGCTGGTGCGAGTACAGCACCACGGGGCCCAACGGCGCTTGCGGGCGGCGCTTCGAGTGGGAGATACCCGGACTGGCCGGCAGTTACGACCACAAGTACCTCTACACCAACATCGGCTACAACCTCAGGCCCACCGACATCCAGGCAGCCCTGGGGGTTGTCCAACTGGCGAAGCTGCCAGGCTTCATAGAGAAGCGGAAGCACAACTTCCAGAGGCTCTTCGAAGGATTGAAGCCTTACGAAGAGCATCTAATCCTCCCCACCTGGAGCGAGCGGGCCGATGTGTCCTGGTTTGCTTTTCCTATCACCGTCAGGCCTGCCGCCCCTTTCAGTCGCCAGGAATTGGTGCGTTGGCTGGAGGATGCTCGCATCGAGACCAGGCTGCTCTTCGCTGGCAACATCATCAAGCAGCCCGGCTATCGAGACATGAACTGCAGGCTGGTGGGGAAACTAGAGAACTCCGACCTGGTGATGCGGAACTCTTTCTTCATTGGCGTGTATCCGGGGCTGGACGATGCGCGTATAGACTACGTGCTGGATAAGTTCCAGGAGTTCTTTTCATGAAACTATCCGTGATCATGCCTGCTTACAACGAGAAGGACACCATCCTGACTGCCCTGGAGAGGGTGAAGGCGGTGGAGATCGAAAAGGAGATCATCATCGTAGACAACTGCTCCACCGATGGAACTCGGGAGCTGCTCCGGCAGATAAACGATGACAACATCCCTTCGACAGGCTCAGGACACTGCCGCATCATCTTCCAACCTCAGAACTACGGCAAGGGAACTTCCATCAGAACGGCCATCCCCTATTGCACCGGCGATTACACCATCATCCAGGACGCCGATCTGGAGTACGATCCTCAGGACTGGCACAAACTCGTTGACCTGGCTCTGGAGAAGGATCTGGATGCCGTCTACGGCTCGCGGGTGCTGGGCGGTCCCAAGGCCATCTATACCCACTTCTACTGGGGGGTGAGCTTCCTGACGTTTTTGACCAACCTGCTATTCAGGGCCAACCTGACTGACGTGGCCACGGCCTGCAAGATGGTGAGGACAAGTGTGCTCCAGGAGTTGAAGCTAAACTGCGCGGGTTTCGACCTGGACTTCGAGCTGACGGACAAGCTTCTCAAGAATGGCTACCGGATCGTTGAGGTACCTGTTTCCTATCAGCCAAGGTCCTTTGAGGAGGGGAAGAAGATCAGGGCCAAAGATGGATTGAAGGCGCTGATTACGATTCTCAGGGATTGGTTCTTGGGCTAGCGTCCGCCAGTCCGCCAGGGGCTCCGCTCCGCTCAAGCTCCTGGATCAGTCCACAAAGCCCCCGTTGGGGCTGGATTTGTCAGGCCGATAGGCCTTTGTAGCTGAGCCCGATGGCTTCAGCCACGGGCGGGCCGGCGACCATCAGTCCGCCAGGGGCTCCGC
>SDBT01002912.1_pt1 | contig 29831 bp, 49 predicted proteins | sample 2277101 | NCBI WGS metagenome assembly SDBT01 (sample SAMN10404973, study PRJNA504765) | marine sediment metagenome | isolation source: marine sediment core GS10_PC15, 103 cmbsf | place: Arctic Ocean: Southern Knipovich Ridge | collected 2010
AGACGGCAACGTCGGCATCAATACAACTACTCCATCATCTAAACTTTCAATAAACGGTGGATTACACGTTGGCGGAGATAGTGATGCTGGTGATAATAATTTATTAGTTGACGGCAATGTAGGTATTGGTGAAGCGGCAACGGCAAACGAACGGCTTAATATCTTAATGTCTGCAACAGATACGGTGGGTATAAGGGTCGATGGGTTTACTAATCCTTTTTCGTATGATGGTAGTAATTATCTTGCTAATAGTTTTATACTTAAATTAGATGGGTCGGGTGCAGAGGTCAGTGATGTATCATTAGCTAACTATTCTTTTTGGTTTGATGCCGATATTGCCGCTTCCAGAACCACATTTAACAATAAACTTATTACGGCGTTTATAGGAGGGCTTACTTATTCGGGCGATATAAATATCAATAGCAGTACAGGGACTATGGCTAATAAATTATATCGCATGGAAAGTGCTCGTTTATCATCGTCTTATATAGGAGCATTGACTTCAAATCAAACAGGGACTAAACAATGGACTCCAAGATTAACTGGAGCCCATTTCGGTAGCCTATATAATCCTTCTGCGATAACACAAACATCTGGTATAACTTTTTACGAAACAGTAGGTGGTAATTTTGAAGGTAGAACAACTGGTTTGCCGATTATTTCTTACTCTGCTGGTTTAGCAACATTTGAAGCCATAGGCGGTAACTTTGAATCAATCAATACAGGTTCTAATATCACAGGTCAGGCAAATTTGCCAACCACAGCTATAGCAGGAAAATTTACGGCAAGCGGGCTTGATACAAATCTTGCAATACAGGTAGTTGCAGGAACATCGGAATTACTCGACACTAAAATAGGCGATGGTGGAATAACTAATTATTCTCAATTTGAACCTGATGGGACTTTAGAATTTAACGGTGATGCGACGGTATTTAATGATATAGTGATTGATTTAAGTGCCGCAAAAGTTCCTGCCGCTAACGCTCCAACGTGGACGGCTTTTATAGGTACTCTTAAAAACTATACTTACGCCGTAGATGACTTTCAGGAGTTTAGTTCAGAGATAGCACACGCTTACAAAGAAGGTGCTATTGTTGAGTTTCATGTTCATGGAGTAACAAATGGACAAGAAGGTTCAGATAAAACCATCAAGTTCGAGATAGAATATGAAATTGTGAATAATCAAACGTCAGATCCTTTTGGCGGTGTTTTTACTGGAACAACTATTCTTAATACCATTGGTGAAATTACAATACCGTCAGGTACAACTGATAAGACTGCATGGGTGATTAGTATTGGTAATGATGTATCGGGGACTATTTTACAAGGTGCCACATTGAAGGGAAAAGTAAAGAGGATTGATTCGTCTGGAACTGAACCTTTATTAGACCCGTTTGTAACGCAGGTTGGAGTTCATCTGGAAAATGATACAGTTGGAAGCAGAACAGCATTAACTAAATAAGGAAATTACTATGGCCGGATTTGATTTTAATAGATTGCCCGCGAGTGGGCCGATGGCTCAACAGGCTGAACAGGAATATAAGGCCACGATGGATGCGGCTGGTCAAGAATTTGCGATTGAACTGAAAGCGTTAGGCAATCAGTATCTCACTGATGAACAGTATAATAATAAAGCCGCTGTACTCCACGGGAAGCATTCCGTGAAAGCCCTTAAAATGAATCGGGATTGGAACCAACGCATGACACAAATCCGAGAGTATGAAGAACTCGGGGCGACTGGAGCAATAACTCCCGAGCAATCGAATCAAGCACAGTTTGGGCTTTCCGGGTATAGTGTGCCAAAACAGGAGCAACCGAATTATTGGGCGGAGCACCAAAAACTCCTAGCGGAACGGGGTCGGATGGAACAGTACCTCTACGATAAATGGGGCACGAGGTGGGGGAAAACGAAAAAAATCGAAAGGGTAGACCGTAAAGGTAAAGTGACCAAGCGGGGGAAGGCTCCCACGAAGGCAGAGCAAGCGGAAATTGATATGATTGATGAGCAGATTAGGGCACTCGATCAGTACGAACTTGCCCTTATGACACAGATGAGTCCACAGCAACGCAAAGTGAATCAACTCTCCCGGGCGATGGCGATGGGTCCGCGTGTGCAGAAGACTCCGGGTGTGGGCGGGAAACGTACACGTATTCCATTAGGAACAGGTACTCCGGAAGACCCACTCAGAGGGTATGCTCCCGATGGCCGTAAACGTGAACCAGAGCGACTTGAAACTCCGGGCTATAAAATGACGAAGGAAAAAGCAGTCACACAAGCCCGGAACCAACTCGGATCACAGGCAAGTAAAGAACGGGTTTTAGCATTAGCGAAACAAATATTTGGGGCTAAATAATGGCTGACGAATGGGATCAGGCTTACAATGCGGTACAGGCGACACCCGCACCTACATCCGGGGTTACACCAGAGCCGGATGAGTGGGATGATATATACGACGCGACTATAGCGGGTGCGGATTCTGCACAACCGCGTGACCGAGGAACATATCCCCAACGCCTAAAAGGGGCGAGTGCTAGAGGTTGGATGCAATTGGGCGAATCGGTTTTACGATTACCTGCGTTGGTGGTGGGGCAAGCAAAACTAGTTTCTTCGTATGCACAGGCCGAACAGATACACGCGGCTAAAGATCCCACTGAACAGAAATTGCTACGACAGGGAATGAAGCGTTCAGAGGATGCTTATGATAATATAATCGGGGAATTATCCCGATCTGCTGAATGGCATACCGATGGGCAACAGCGTATTATTGAGAATCATCCGGAGTGGGAGTCAGCACCACCTAAAAATATTGGCGAGTTACTTCTTAGTCCTGATAAGTTAAGTATTGCCCTCGCAGAATCTTTACCGACTCTAGTATCCGCGGGTGTTTTGACTGCGGCTGGACAACCCCATGTTGCATCAGCATTAATGTTTGCGACAGAAAGTAACCAAGCGTTCCACGAGGCAAAACAAAATGGTGAGTCTGATGATACTGCACGAGACGCGGCAGTTGTGTATGGTACTGTGGCCGCTGTTATCGAGCAGATGCAGTTAGGGCATATAATGAAGATTGGTAAGGGAGCATATAAATCGATCCTCAATCGTACCGTTCAGAAAGTTTCTAAAGATGGTGTGAAGAATCTTACTAAGGCCGTTATCACTATCGCCGCTAAAGAGGCCGGTGAAGAGATGGCTCAAGGAACGTGGGGTGAGATAACGGCAAAGGCGATCTATGATAAAACACCCGAGGGGGGTGTTAAAGGTTTTGTTGATCGCCGAGCACAAGAGGCGTACATCGGTTTTATGATGGGTGTAATCCCCGGTGGAGGTGGTGCCGCCGCGGGTAAGATTATGGGTGGTAGAGCGTCACAACAGGCCGGAGCGGATTTACCCTCAGAGGTACGGACAGCAGTAATGAATGCAGAATCCTCGGTAGAGAGTAATCGGATTTTAGAGGACGCTGTGCGGCAAGGCGATATCTCACGCACTGATAAATTAAAGTTCCAAACGAACCTCACCCCTAAACAAATCAAACAAGTATTGAAACTCCCGAGCGAAGATCAAAAAGATGCGGTCCGTAATTTAGAATACGAAAATATAAAACTGGCTGAACAGGAAGGACAGCAAACCGAAGCCTATAAAAATATCGGTAAAGAAACTGATGTTAAGATTAAGGAAGCCGATTTGCGGGTAGGGAAAACTCCATCCACAACACCACCCGCTACGATAGAGGATCTAATTAGGCGTGGACAACCCAATGCCATAGAAGAAGCACAGAGTCCCACAGTGGAGGGGGAAGGAAAAGCGTTTGTAGAAAAAGGATTTTTGCACCCAGACGATATACAGATATATAAAAAGGCCCAAAGTTTTGTAGGCAAAATAAACACCATGTTCGACTTCGGCAAAAAATATCCTGATGGCTTGAAATTACATCCCAAGCGTAGGCCACAAACAGGCGAAGGTGTATTTAATACTGAAACAGGTGAGGTTTCAATATCGGTTAGGAATAAAAACACAAAAGATCTTGGCGGAGAATGGTGGAAAAAGCCAATCCCCGAATCAGAAGTTCTTGATACATTGGCACATGAAATAATGCACGCCTACCAGAGAGGGCATAATAAATCTACAAGAACGGTTGATGCTGAATTTTTAAGCACAGTTAAAAGTTTATGGCAAGCCCCCACTGCGGGGGAGGGCACAGAGACACTCTATACTTTGGTCGAGACTCAATCTGGTATGGAGATCCATGACAAACAGACTCGGCGTATCGTCGCACACTTCGATAATTTTGATAAGGATTCTGATAAAAAAGCTGTTAAGCGTCTCAACGAAATAAACTCCGATCCGAAACTCGCGGCGAAGTATGATAAGGTGACGACCGGACAGAAGGCTCGAATTACTCTGTTGGGGAAACGTCTTGGGTTTGTGGATAAAAAAGGAAAGACCAAACCAGCATTTCGTCGATTGATGAAAGGTGTGACTGGAGAGACTACGCGATCTAAAATGACTTTCGGACAGGCGAAAAAACTAATCACCACTATGGAGAAACACCAACCCACATTCCGCGAGGGCGACAAGGTTACTCCCTCTGGTTATGATACTGTGGGTGAGGTGATTCAGATTAATAAAAAACGTGGACTGGCAACTGTTCAGTTTAAGAATAAAACAACCGGGGATACCAGTTCCCGTATATTTAATATGGAGGAGTTGGCTTTTCTTGGTAGGGTTCAAGTGGCAACCGAAGAAATGGTCGAGACCATCCGCGAGTCGCAGAAAATCACAACCCCCAAGGATGAAGTATTAGGGCAAAAAGAAAATCGACTGCTTAAAAAGTATTGGCAGAAAACTAAACGCCAAATAACCGGATGGCACCTCGGCCAACTTCGTGTAGCACGTATGCTTGAGTGGTTAGATGGTCACGAGAAAGGTGTGAATTGGCATCGCATTTTCCTCCCGATGAATGAGGCGTCTATGGGATCTGACGATGCGATCAATCAACGTCTCGGGGATCTTCAAGGGTTTATGTTGGAGGCATTTGGACCTGATGTAATGAAAAAAATGTTGACTGGGAAACGAACTCCCGTTACTGATCCAATGTTTCGGGATAAAATCTCTCTGTCCTCTGCGGAACGTATTGGTTATTACGTTCTGGCACAGAACAAGGATGGGTTACGTCGTCTTAAACGTGGCAATCTTGGATCTTTTGGGAATAGGGAGCAAGCATTAAAGGCGGTATTAGAGTCTGTCACTGAACAGGAAAAACAACTCGGAGACTGGGCACTCGAACAGCTACAGAACCAATACCCCCGGGCGAACCAAGCCGCTCTTATAGCGTTGGGGCGTGAGTTGACTCCGGCAGATAACTACTTCCCATTATATACTCCCGCTGATAGTAAAGATCTGGACCAGCAAGTTGATTTCTTAACTGAATTAGAGGAGAGTGCCGGTGTCCCTAAGACGTCATTGGAGATCTCAGAAACACAGGAGCGTGTCGAAACCTCTACTGGTCCGGTTGAGACCGATTTCTTCCGGTCCTACCTCCATAATATTGCCCGTGTAGAGCGATTTATTGGTATGGCTCCCGCGGTAAACGAGGTCCAGAACCTTTTGAATAATAGAGACTATCGTCATACACTCAACAAAGCAACTAATGGGTATGGTGTGAAGATCCTCCATAATTGGATGAAGGATACGACTAAAGGGAAATCGTCCGAAGTTAATGATTGGACAGGTAAGCTACTCACCGGCCTCCGTCGTAATGCTATGGTCTATGCGATTGGTTTTAATATTCCGTCTGTGATGAGACAGACACTTTCATTAGGAAACGCGATAGCGATTGATCCTTTAATGATGAAACATATTCCGATGAACTGGGCGAAGAATAAACAGAGTTGGAAAAACTATAGGTCTATGGAAAATGAGGTTATGGGTAAGTCTATTATGATGAGGACTCGTAGCTTTGATAGGGTAGAGTCGATTCTCAATAGTCTCTCAGCGACACAAAAGCGTTTACTGGGGAAGAAAGATTATTCCCGGAAAGCGTTAGGGTGGATTCGATGGATGGATCGGCACACTACTGTTCTCGCATGGAAGTCTCTATATGACGTGGCCTTAGATCGGAAAATGTCAGAAGAGCAAGCTACGGCCTTTGCAGACGACGGCATCAGTAAAACTCAGCCGATGGGTAACGCTCGTGACTTACCCGACTTCTTCCGGGGTGGGCCATTACAAAAATTGCTCACGACATTCCAGAACCAAGTAAACCAGAACTATAATTTCTGGACTCACGATATCGCCGGCGAGTTGAAAGCCGGAAAAATAAGTAAGAAAACCGCGGCTCATCGAGTTATGTTTTCGTATGTTATGCCCGCTTTACTGTTTGGCATGATTGGTCGTGGTGGACCCCCCAAAGACTGGAAAGATATCGTTAAGGATTTGGCCCTATATCCACTCGGATCTCTGTTCTTAGTGGGCCGGATAATCTATAACGCCGCACAGGGCTTCGCTGGAGGGGGTACATCGGTTGCTGAAATCGGTATCTCTGAATTGGAGAAGACCATAGCGGCTGGATTCCGGGGGGACGTGGGTAAGGTTGTCAAACACGGCATTAAAGCGACAGGTGCCCTCACAGGACGCATTCCTGCCCAAGCTATACGGACAGCCGAAGGGGTCTATGACTTCGCACAGAATGAAACAGACGACTTCCGTAGGTTGATATACTCTGAATGGGCCTTGAGTCGGGGAGTTAGTGAGGGTGCCCCGGTCGGACGGAAACGTAAGCTACGTCGGCGAACCGGGGTGCGGAAACGTAAACTGAGGAGAAGGTAAATTAGGAAACCTCCCGCATAAGCCGTACTGTTTCAGGATGAAGTAATAAGGCATCTTCCTAGTAAAACATGAAGTCTAGAGCTTTATCCCTTGTGTACCCCTTCTGTTGCCTAACCAAGTCTACTTGGCGACGCATCAAATTTCGGACTAGTCTTTTTGAAATCCACCCATATTGCCCATTCCACGCCCACAGAATCGGCCTCACTTTATCGGTCAGTTTGAGTATCTCTTGGATGGGTAATGTATCGTCATTATATTCTATATAGGTATATAGTCCCGTCATACTGTTCCCTTTCGTACTTTATCTAAAAATTCGCGTACCCATAATTTTCGAACGAAAAATTTCCCGTCGGTGAACGTACCATACTTCAAGTACACTCGTTTCCCCCGGTTGCCACATAACCCCAAGTGAATCCAATTATATACGTTACGCCATTTACGTTTGATGCCGATCAGTTCATAGACATAATCCACGACTTCGGGTGCAAGTATCCAATCGTAGTCCTCACGTTTATCGATGAACTTGATCCCTTTGGCGGTGACTGCATCTTCGATACGTTGCATCCGCTTATCGAGTTTATCTAATCGTTCCGGGATAGATTTAGGTGGTCCGGTCATTGGCAACTATGTTCCATCCCTTTTTTATTTCCACCACACACCTGACAGATATCAGGATTAGGCTTTGGGGCGTCTTTATACCCGTTTATGTAACCGCGGTTATATGTCGCTACAGTATTAGGAAGTTTTCCGATCTCTTCTAGAAGTTGTTTGTTCTCGGCTTTAAGTCCTTTAATTTTTCGATAGAACCGACCAGCAATATTTACAAATTGATCTTCTGTTACTTCTTCACTCATCCTATTTCCCTTTCAATATTATCACGATATCTAGTTGAAGGTCGAGAGAACACACCAGACTATCTTCGATACCTCCGACGATCTCTTCGGCCTCAACTATGGTTCTTAAAACCACATGCGATTCTGGCTTTTCTTTTTCGCTTTTCGTACTCAATTGGTTTATCTCCGTCATATACAGTTGGGTCACGGTCAGTTCTACCAGCCCAATGTTCCCACGGAATCCGTTGAACGATCCATGTAGTAAATCGAGGAGGATTCTCGTGTGCCGTAATGACTACGTTCCACACTGTCCCACGTCTTGAGGTTACTATGACGATCCAACCGGGTAACGGACTCGGAGGAATTAAATTAAATCCCCCGAGTACCTCCGCCTTACCAGTAGCGAGAGCCATAAGAATCTGGCCCATCTTCCACGGCGGACGTTCTTCTAAAACCCTGAACAAATCATTCCGACTTTGGATACGTTTATACTGGCTTCGGATATTCGGCATCTGCTATCCTTGCGATCAGGGACATTCCGGTGGCAATAACATAAGTCTCTCCGTCCAGTTTGTACTTAATAACTTTATGGCGGGCATACGCAACTAAATCACCAACTTTAACTGGCATCGGTACTTGGACCCCGGCATCCGTGTATGGACCGTCGCCTACTGCGAGAACTCTCCCGATATCGATTTTAAGTTCCGCCACGCCCCGTTTCTGGTTTTCCTTCGCTATATGTTCTGGGATAAGTATTCCGCCAGTGGTTTTCTCTTCCCTCAGTTCCTCTAAGATCACACGATCCTCGAAGGGGAATGGTCTACGGTTTTTAGTTAAACCTACTTGTGGATTAGCCATTGTCTATCCTTTCATCCTTTAATTAAAATTTCTGGGGCAAGGTGGCCCATAGAGTTCTTGATAATACCATCGACAAATTCATCGTCACGGAAATCTTCCGGTACGAGTTCACTTGCTGGTACGGCAAGGAGCATATCGACGAAGTTCACCGCTTCAAATAACATCCCCACCAGATGCGAACAAAATATAACCGCGGTTGTTACTGGATTCCTCGAAAACTTTTTAAGGAATGGTGAGTCCCACCATGCTTTGAATAGTAACCAAGCACCTTTACGGCCTGACGGGTAGGATGTGCCACGGTGTTCCTTGATGAATTCTGCAAATATTCGTCCGGCTTTAACTTTTCTTGGGTATTCACCCCCCCATACCCATTTCCGCCAATAGACCTTACCATTATAATGTGAAAGCCATAAACCCATCGGAGTAAGTTGGACACCTTTTATGCCAGAGAATTTATTCAGGGATGTAGATTCGAGGACCATGAGTTGTCCCGCATCATTTTTATATATCACCGCGACATGGCCGATAAATCTAGTGAACCAACTCTTGTTTCTACAATAGAGCACATCGAAGTTACCCATTTGATCGCGGTATTTAAGATAATTATTCATCGTGTTCCTCTCAGTCTATTTTTTTAAGTAAGTCTTCAACTGCGTCAGTAAGCACTCTAATTGTTTTTAGACACAAAGTTGGATGTTCGATTATCCGCCGTACTACATCTTCGGGACCACTTGCCTTCTTCGCAATTTCGATAATCTCCCGTTGTTCTGTTTCATTGACCCTACGTTTAATAAGTTCAATTAGTATTGCTATTGCTATTCGTTCCCACATTATGCTATCCTTTTATTTTGTTACCCCAAAAATTATTTACGAATGTCTATGTGTTCCAATAATAAACATTCAATGCAAACTCGCCACTCCACCATGACTCGATGATTCAAAGAAAAAGCTATCTCTCTTATATGTTTGTGTGGCTTTTTTTGGAGGCATACAGCACAGACAGGATTTACCACTTGGGTGCTGGTTATTTGCAATTTACAGCCTATCATTTCATCACTCCTACAAGAATATTTTCTTAGCACTATCTCGAACCTGTAATCCAGTATAAACATATATGCGTTCTTTATCTGTACGGGTTCGGGCACGTCCAACACCCGGGGCCGCAATATGTAAGAGTTGCCCAAACTGTGGGCGACTAGAACGGGTGCGACCGCAAGCCTTACACCAGTTATCCCATAACTCATATAGCCCTTGAGCCGGAACAACGTCACTATCTGCACCGGTAATTAGGCAACACTCCGAAACAAATTGGGACATTGCATTTGCGGTAATACGAAAGGTCTCGAACTCATCTTGAGAGGACATGGGAAGTGTGAACTCTCCACGTTCCCGCAGTCGTTTCAAACCCCCTAAAGCCCACGGCACTAATTTATATGCCGATTTTGCGAGTCTGCGTTTCAACCCCCAGTCTTCTTTTCCAATATAGGAATTAGGGAAGGACGTTATACATAGACGAGACTCTAATGCTCTGGCTCCGTCTGGAATTTCAGGCATAATATTAACGGCCATAGTAAATTTACAAGTTAGTTGGACAGCACTTCGGATCGCTTTAAACTTCGCATTAATACCCACAGGATCTCCGCCGATCACTTGTAATAATTTCTCAGACGCCTGACCAATATTACGTTTCCATCCTACTTTTGCATCCGGTAGAAATGCCGCGGCTTTTCCGACTAATGGGGAATACCCGAAGTCCGTCGCCAATGCTGATAGTTCTGTCGATGCCACTTGATCGCTCCCGAGCATCGCTGATAAAATCCCAAGCACGGTTCCTTTCCCAGATCGTGGGGGTCCAATAAAGATCATCATTTTTTCATAACTCATATCGAGTGTCAGATGGTATCCAAACCATTCTTGGAGGAGGGCGATACAATCTTTCTGTCCATTAAAAATCGAATGGAAATATTGTAAGATATCTTTCGCATTTAGGGAGGGGTCAAAGTCATAAGGGATCGCGTTCAAACAGAAATATCGAGGGTCTGGTTCCAGAATATGCTCTCCCCCTTTAAAATATCGCCCAAGATCGACGATTCCGTTTTGGAATACTATACAATTTTGAGGCTCTAGGTGTTGTTTACCGTCTAACCATTGTGGAGGTTCCCCGGTAACGGTACACCATTGATTACATGCGTCGATAATATCTGTGACCTTGCCGCGAGTAAGGCGGAACTCGGCGTATGTGATCTCACCTTTATTCCCCACTTTTTTATAGGTCTTATCTTCGAGGTAAGAATATATTTGACCTCGTAGAGTGTCCGGGTCCACCTTAACGTATCGTCCATGTTGGAAGAACATCCATTGTCCTTTATGGTTTCGAAGGGTGAGAACTTTACCGTGAGAATACTCATCCGCTAAAAATACCGCGGCTACTGTGGTGGGGCTGTCGTCCTCTAAAATATCTGTGGGGGCTGTATCATCCCCGTGTTCTCTAATATATTCGAGTAATAGGTCAGTCGTAAGTGCCCCACGTTTAAGCCAGTCCCTTAGATCTTTAATCCCTTCGGGCGGTAGTAATTTTTGAGCCGAGGGACAGTCGGATTGAAGGGCGTGAAATGTTTGCTCCATCCCTGTAACCCCCACACCGCCGTCATTCTCACCGATCACTACCACATCTAAACCTCGTACTACTTTGACGAGGAAAGTTTTTTTGGATGTGGCAGACGCTCGTCCGACCGCGACAAACCCCAAATCAAAAGCCGCCGCCACATCAGTAAAACCTTCGACAACCAAGATGGGGTGATCGGAGGATATAAGTGTTGGTCGACTACCCTTGCCAACGAGTCCGGTACTTCGGCGTATATGTAAATGACCCGCGTCGATTTCCCGTTCGGAACCATCAGATACCCGCCCACATAGGACTGCGGACGGATCGTATGGGTCGTCGGATGAGACGAGACACCAGTCATTCTTACCACAGATTGGGCAATTAATATCCCCTCCGGTACGCCTCCAATTATGTTTGCCGGGTGCATATTTTTTTTCTCCTATTTCATAGTCAGGATTTAATATATAGGTTAGTCCCCGCTTGGACCCCTTCGCCATTATTTTTTTACCAGAGGACAATCGTTCCACCAATCCTATGATCTCCCCAGTTTCATCACGTTCTGGAGAGACCCAAGATTGGTGCATCGGATTGAAGCCAATACCAATTGACGTCAAAGCATTTGCTGAAACCCCCAAGTCCTCGGCGAGTTCATCTAACATCGCGGGGTACACATTCTTAATGTACTGCTCAAATTGTTCGGCGAAAGTTTTATCAGCCACGATTACTCCTGTTAAAATGGAATATTGTCATTCAAAACGAGTTGCTGAACTTTGTACCACTCTTCCCCAGTAAGGGTGTCATCATCCGGTCCACCGTGAATTTTTTCGACGGCTTCATTCCACGCGACAGCACGATTCTCCTCGGACAATGCCGCTTCTGGAATCTGCTCCTCGATATACTTCCACGCATCATCACGAGTTGTACTGCCAGTGTCTTCTTCCTTTTTAGCGTTTGCCTTTACGGGAGCGGGTGGTCCGGAAGCCGTCGCTTCTGTGGCGGTCTTCTTCTCATCGGCCTCCTTTGTTGTTTTCTTTTTCGAAGCACCCGGGACTGTAGGCTTACCAGTCGGTTTGGGCTTATCGGTTTTCTTTCCGACTTTCGCTAACCCAAACTTTTTGTCGAGATTCTGTAGATCCTCCGTATCCAACGAGGCAATACTTCGAACGGGGCTTGCCGTGTCCACATCGATCCCGTCTATTTGCATGGAGCCGTCGTCTTTGTATGTGTTCGGCGACACTCGGAACATGAAACGTGTTTTGGAAAGATCCATTTCGGCGAGAGTTTGAAAAGACATCCCACCCCAACTGAAAACCTTTTTCACGTCATCACAGTTAAAGAGCGGTTTCTGGTTTTTGCCGTAGAGTACCAGCCATGCCCGTAGTTCCTGTGGATCGACCTCTACGTAATCTTCGACCTCCGGGTCGTATATATGTGTGGCCTCACAGTCGATTACTAACTGCGGAAACCCTCCGCTACTCTCATCCACCCCGTGACTTGTCGCAAACCCGAGGTACACCCCTGCTTTGTCGATTAGACTCATCTTTTTTTCCTTTCAATTTCTCAATTTCGATTAACCCATCAAATTTATCGAGGTAAGCCTGTTTTGCTGTCTCGATCTTAATAAAGTCACCGTGACATTTTTTATACTTCAACTCACTCCCGCAATGACATGGATCATTCCGCCCTATTTTTTTAGCCATTATTTAACCCCACACATAAACATTATCCCCGGGTCCGTTTGATCGATAGTTCGCGGCCTCGAAAATACCGTTCCAAGCAGACTTCTTTTTTGTTTTACGTTTTTTCTTTTTCTTTTTCTTTTCCGTCATCGGTTTATTCACTCCCGAAAAGAAACTGCCATACCGTATCGTCAGTTTTTGATTCAAAACTCACTACCCGATTATCGTCGAACTTTTCGGTACTGCGGGTCTTTGCCACATAGTGCATTTCTGGCTGAACAAAAATAGCCCGAGTTGTACCACCTGTAGCTTTACCACCTTTATCGACTGCCACACCAAAATGGTCGATGAAGAATACGTGGTCCGCCCATTCTTTATAGTATAAACGCACCGAATTGTTTTCTTTTTTCGGATGTGAAAGTTTTGGACCAGCCTCAAGGAAATCCTCTCCACCGGGATTCGCCCGACTGACATTCATCTTTTGGCAAACCAGAATCACATTTTTACCGGCCCGAATCAATCGGTCACAGTCCGCGGCAAAAAGTATCATCACATCGTATAGATGTTTGTATCCCTTACCGTATCCATATCCTTCGAGACTGGTAACAGTGCCACCCTTTTCATGTTTGATTGTTTTAAACATAAACGGTTCAGCGAGACCCTCTACGAGAGTGAAAGTGTCAACCACAGCGGTATCATAATTTTCAAAGAGGGCGGGCTGTTGCAAAGCGTTTCGGACATCGGAGTATGTCTCAACGTCATTGATTTTTTGTAGATCTTTCCCAGTCCGGGGGTCTTTGATCTTTCGTCCACCATCATCGATACCAATGAATATGGGTCGTGGGGCCAATGCCGCCAAAGTTGTTTTTCCCATACCAGACTCGGCGTATAGAAGAATCCTCTCGCCCTCGCCTTCATCTTTCCACGGGCCTACAGAGAACGTCTTCACAGGTACCGGTGCCGGTTTCCCTTTCCTAGTCTTACTTATTGGAGGTGGTGCTCCCTTTGCCATTTTTATTCCCTTTCTCAACATAAGTATCATCAAAATTTGCAATATGAATTTCTAAATTACAAGCATCACAGGATAGAAAATGATCGTCCAATGAAGCACATTCGTCTAGTAGGTGTATATTTTTCGGGCACATAAACTTTCTCCAGAGCCAGAGTATCCAACTGTGGCACAGAAAACTAGGATATGTTACGCCCCTATACTCTTTCAGCGGCATCTTTCTTATCCTCAAATATTCTTTTAAACCCCGATATATCTCCGACTGTCGGATCAACATCGTTATAACAAAGCCCGGTATATTCACAGACATATGTAGCTTCACACTGATCTTCATCCTTCGACCATGTTTCTGTTCGACACATGAATTTATAGCTTTGGTAAACACTATAGATTTTCTTCTGGAAGTTTTCGATGTCTCTTGTAGTTCGAGAAACTTCACGCCGACCAAAGTAGAACTCTGGCCGCTCAGCCATATCATCCATCAATCGCATCCCATACATTTCAGGGGTCTCACGGATAGTAAAGGTTCCCTCTTTGGCTCCGGGTTCGGTCACGGCCCCTTCACCATCAACCATATACCCACCGGAATAATATTCGACTTCAAATTTCTTCCCATAGTAGTCACCAGTCTTATTGAACTCTTTCGAATCCTTCTGGCTCAATTTTTTCGGAGCGATACCCGGCTTATGTAATCCATCAAATACACAGTCTTGAATAAGGGGATCAGTCGCTTTAATCCCATACATTTCCAGATCCCCGGCGAGTTGCATCTGTTGGGCGGCATAGACATACATACTAATCTGTGTATTCAAACGGAGATTGCCCCAAAATGTTGAATCAGAATTCAGAGAACTCGAAGTTGTCTTATGTTCCATTATCATTACAATACCGTTTTGGTTTCGTACCAGTTTGTCGATCTTTCCGACCAGCTTACAATTCGGAAGTGCCCGTCCTGTACGTGGGTTTATAACCGGGAGACTAAACTTTAACTCAGTGGCGAGAGTTTCGTACTCATCCTCTGCATAGTACCACTGATATGTCGCCATACCATACATTACTTTCACTCGTTCGATTAACCATTCTATCCGGTCTTTGTTCGGAGGGACTTCGGCATAATATTTATTCAGATAGGCCACTACCAGTTCCATTCGATCCTCGGGGATAAACCCTGTTCCCCCACAGAACGGACACTCTGGATTATTTGCAGATAATTTAGCACAGTCAGTACAAACCCCGGGTGAACGACCGAGAATCTCTTGGCAGGTATGCCATCGATTCCCATATCGTTGAGGGTCAGTGTCATGGATAGTCCGTAACCCCAGAAAATATTTAAGGTAACATAGGAAATCACATTTATTTTTTGCTCGAATAAAACTGGCACTTACGTGTACGGGTCTTTTGCTATTATTCATTAGTTATGCCCCTTTACCTTGACGACGGCTCGGTCTACTATACTATTGAGTTCTTGTGGGTCAAAATCAACGTTGTCATTCTGGAAGGCATCCCGAGTTTTTTGTATTTTCTCCAACACTTCCAGCAAGTCCGCTTTTTGTTCTTGCAAGGTATTGACAGTTAAGATAACTTCATCGACAATTTCGGTAGCTTTTTCTCGGCATTTGAGCGGCAAATGTATTCTAAAATGTTCAAGTTCTTGGATTAGTTCTTGTAGTTCCATTATTTACTCCCATAAATGTGTTATTGAATCGCCAACATCAGTTACTTCGTCGCTCCATTTCCACATTTCAATAGAAAACTGGAAACATAAACAGCGAAAGATTAAAGACCACCCCCCGTTTAAACTTCGAACTATGGGAATTGGGATAAAACCCACCGAAAAAGGCAGAGACCAAAAACCGAAACCGATACAGCCACCGAAATCAAGTTCATATATAAAATTTTTGGTTTTAAACTCCATCTTAGTGCTCCAATTAAAAATAAATATTAACTAAACCTTCTAGTTCCTCAACACCGTGGATAACCGCGTAAATCCCTTTACTCGATCTAATTTTCTCTTTACGTTTCTGTTGGTCCAGACTCAACACTCCGCCCCTACCACGTTTCACTTCGATCTCGAAATGAATCCCATGTCTCGTCAACCCGATTATATCGCCCGCCCCCTTAATTCCATAAGTTCGAAACCCGCTCGTACCCATTTGACCGGCCCCGACATTCATTCGATCACATACAATTCGGCGTCGTCTCAGCCATGAGATACATCCCTTTAATACTTCTCTCTCCGATATATCCGGACAGGGCACCACTGGTTTAGTTGTCATACCACCATCCTTACGACCGGGTTTGTATGACAACCCCGCTTCTTTGGCATGGATCATTTTTACCACGCCCTCACCGAGTTGTTGTTTTTTATTTCTGGTCATGGTTCTATATTACTATGCTCCATATAATAATCAATGTAACATACTGCACATATACAACTCCCGACGCTCATACATTGGCGGGCCTTTTTATTAACAAACCTTTGTATTATTCTACGAGAGGTATTGGGATTACACCCCACTGATGGGGGTATATTTATGTCAATTTTTTTACCTCCCATTATTTCTCGTACCTATCTCCTGTATGAGACTCAACTGCCAGTGGCAATCCTTCGGCCCATGCAGGTTTTGATAACATAATTTTTTCAAGGGTCATCTGACTACCTTCTTCGAGTTCTTTCGGTACCATCGTAGTCATGTCATCATGCACATGGATCACAATAGGTAGTCCGACTTTCTCACATTCCAATATCCAAAACCCTAAGAGGTCTCGACACATTGACTGCACGATATTCTCAGTTATACTCCCACCCCACAAATGACCATAACGCCATCTGATCGAACTGTCGCTTCGCCTGATGGCACATTGAGGATATCGCAGTTCACGCCCACTCGGTAATCGAAGGAATACCATTGAGTTATGAGAATGGAAAACCAACGGGCCAACTGTCCGAATTTGATCGGAGTATTTTGTCACCACCTTAAAGGCTTTTTCCGCATCGTTCCAGAACTTAGGGATCATCGAATAGGTCTTCCTGTAAAGTTTAATATCCCGTTTACAAGTACTTATATCAATCTCCCCCCGCTCGATCTTCTCTGCGAAAGCAGGAATTTTTCTCATTTCGACGAGCATACGGGCGGCACCCATCCCATAACCTGAACCCAAAATATATGCTTTTCCATAATCCCGACCAGTCTTTAATACCTTCGCCACTGGTTCCGGATCATATTTCTCAGGTTTTCGTACCGGTCTCCCCAACAACTGACTTGCAAATTCAGAATATACATCCTTACCTTGTTTAAATGCTTCGATCAGATCTTCTTGTTTGGCGATCCACGCTAATCCTCGGGCTTCGATAGCACCTGAGTCACCAGTTACTACTACATGACCCTCCGGGGCCAGTAAAGTGTTACGGACCTGATTAATGAGTGGGTCGGCTTTCGACCCGAAGTTCTGTGCATTGACACCCTCACACCCGGACCATCGTATTGTATGAGCACCGGCATATTTGAGGGGCACACGGAAATAACCATCCGATGCTTTGGCTTGCTGGATCATATTATGGACCCGCTTTACATGAAGGGGCCAAGACTTTACTGCTTGTCGGGCCTCGGCTAATTTCCGCACCTTAATGTCAGAGTGATCGAGTAACGCTTTCATCCCCCCATCATCTTTTGCGAACGCAGGGATCATTTTATTTTTACCTTGCTTCATCGGCACTTTCTCACCGGGAGGTAAGGCTTCTTGCATTAGTACAACAAACGTCTTATTCCCGCTAATCACGGCCCGAGTATGACCCAGTTCCTTTGCGATCTCGTCGGCTCGTTTCTCCACCTTCCCCTTGATTTTCATTGCAAGCAGAAAGTCGAATTTAAAATTTTTCTGTAGAAATAATTGCGTTGTATGGTTCATCAATGGGAGTTCTAGTTCCGGATTAGTTACAAGAGGTAACATTTTCTGGAGTAACTGTGTCGTTATATCAACATCACCGTTGCAATATACACCAAGGTCGCTTCGCTGTATGGTGGACATATCATCCCAGTGTAACCCTTTAGACCATTTTATATCGCCCTTCGGTTTGAGACCGTATTCCTCTGCCATATCCCGTAACGCATGAGACTTCCGAGCCTCAAGAAAACTCGCTATCTGTTTCGTGTCGAGAATATATTTCGGTCGGATGTTATAATGTTCATGTAGAATCAAGGCGTCGAAGAAAGCATTCTGCATAACGACAACACACCGTTCGAGGTTGGGGCCATATTTTTCTTGGAGCACCCCAAATGCCTTTTCAATGAGATTGGGATCATAAAAACCTGTACGATCTTCGGCACGTATTCCAACCCCTGTCGCCTCAAATTTATCGGAGGTCACAAATCGTACCGTAGGCCACTCCTGTTTGGAGAGGGTATAGTCCTGATCCCAATAAGTTTCAAAATCGATGGTTACTATATCTGTGGGCCATCCGACTTTTGCTAATACATCTTTATAGTCCATAATCATTCTATCCATGCTCTATATAAGATTCAAGGTTAAATTCCGGATCGAGCCATTTACGGCAAGTAATTACAGTTTCATCGTTATGGTCCCGGAATATTTCGTATAGTGTGTGCCGAGTCAACACGAATAATCGACCATGCCATGTAAAAACTTCACGCACTGGCTCATTCTGGAAAAAGCAAAACTGTAATTTAATCCGTAATTTATAAAACCAATTCTTCATCTTACATCTTCGAAGGTTTTCGCATCGAACTCACTAACTCCACCGTTTTTCCGACGTTTTTTGTCTTCGTACTTCGCCACGACCATCCGGTATAATTCCATTTTTGCACAGTCCAGAACACCGATGATTCCGTTTAGTAACGCATAACAGAAGTTCTCATCATTCCCGATCACTGTGTGAAGCAATTTTGTTATCACGTAATTCACCTCACCGAGACTTCTGATATTATTAGCCAACTGTTTAATCAATCCATCAAACTTTACTCGTTTTTCTTTTTCGATATAAGGGATTTTAATCACCGTCTTTCTGTATCGTACACGCCGAGCCGTTCCATGGAACCCAAACATATACTATTATACGTCCTAATCGTTTACCCTTGTTGTCTTTTCCAGCCGACCCAAGGTCTATTTTTACGTATCGATAGAGTGCCCCCAAGACTATTTTGAATAGGGTGCCTATACGATATTCTCTCGTATAACTTTGTTTATGTACGTCAGGGATCATTGTTCTTCCCCCTCTTCGGAATTAACACCTAACTGCTCATCAATTCCCTCAACTGTTTCACCGGTCGCTGTCGCCATAGAGATTTCTTCTTCTTTTTCATCCCTCGCAACGCCGAAGGGGCAATCACAATTACCCTCAGTGGTTGGGGCATCATCCTCAGGATCGGCCTCTTTTTTATTCGGATCTATTCCGGTGTCGTTACATTTCTTACATGTCACCAACCTAAAACCACCGTCGTAAGCACCGACCACTTTAAATTTATCGAGTCCTAATTCGACGATCCTCTCCAATTGATCGAGGAAAGCTATGGGGAACGGACTCTGGTTTTTCTCTAAGGTGTAGTCCCACCACTTTACAATAATAAACGTGGCGAGTGCCCGAAGACAATCATATTTTTTCGGTCGTGGTGCATACGGTTTCTTATAGTAAACCGGCAACCGTCCGAAGTCATACGTGTTTTCAGTAACTTTCATACACCCGGCGATATTCCAGAGTGAATTATTCTGTAAACGGTTCCGAACTAGTCCCGGTAACTTAATAAGTATCGCATGTATCCGAGTTTCGAGTTCTTTTCTCGCGGCGAATACGTCACTGTCTGGGGCTTCATTTATTTTCTCTGCCATTTTATTCTCCTGTTAAAAATTTATACGCCGTATAGTGCTTTTCAATCCTCTTAATATCTCGAAGGGCTATCTCAGGTAGATCCAATATTGCCAGATTGTCTTCAAGGTCGGCTAATTTTACCATCGTGGCAAATTCACTTCCTGCAACTCTTGATATATAATCGCTATAGGGTTCTGATTTTCTACGCGTAAGGCACTCCAATGTATCAACCATTCCAGCATGAAGACCCATACTTATTAAACCATCCATCATAATATTAGTGTCTTCAATCACGTCGTGTAATACAGCAATTACCATCATTTCAGCTGACTTCATTTTTAACATGACCCTCATCGGATGCAGAATATACGGCTCACCATTAAATCTGGTCTGCCCCCTATGGGCATTAGTCGCCAAGGCTATGGCCTTCTGTAGTAACTCGCTGTCTGTTTTATTCATCCTCATGTCCGTTTCTATCATGTTCCCTTAATTGTCGAGCGTACTCTTTCGGAGTTATACGACCGTAAGCCAATTTCCAACGTAAATCTTCCTGCCATCGGGGTATTAAACACGGTCGTTTTTTTGATCCTTTACTCATTAAACAGTCTCGGCACTCACCACTTCGATGTACGCCGTACCGTCAGTATAGTTATAATGTACTGGCACATTAAGTTCATGGCCTAATAGAATGAGAGTCCGCAGATCAAAAGCATTTTTACAATGACTTTCTAATCGGGCCGTTGTAATTTGTTCAGAACCTACTCTCTTGTATCTATCACCATGCTGATTCGTCCCGGCCCACTCATAAATAGGTTTATTGGTTATTTTACGGCTCCATGTCATTTTTATTTACCCCTTAAAAATTATCCTGATGGTACGGTTCGTCTTTTCCACACGGCATCACTTCATGGTACGGAGTACCGTTTAAAATAATACCGGCACTGAGTATTGAACGTGTTACTTGTTCTTTAGCGTAAGCAAAAGCAAATGCCGTATCGTCTAAACCCGTCCCAACGTCCATCCCGAACCAACGTCTGAGTGGATTGGCCGACCAAGCAATGCCAGCCTTAGAATGGTTGTGCCCCATAACTACCGATAGGCCCATTTTTTTCGACAGGTTCCAAGCCGGGGCATTACCTCCGCCTTTGCCATAACCATGACAATAGAAAACATTATCAAGTATCATCGATTGTTTCCATTCCCAATCTGGAGTTTTCCATAACTCGGCGTAGTCTCTAATAAATTTAGCCGGGATATTTACTGATTCGGCGAGACGTCTTGGTCGGGCATCATGGTTGCCTATACAGACAATAGCTTTCGGGAATGCCTTGTACCATTTCTGAATAGCATCAAAAGCCAATTCAAACTCATCTATCGGACCGGGGCATTCTGGATTATGTGCGTGAAAACTAATCGCTGACCAATCTACAATGTCACCGATAAAAACCACGGTGTCGCAATCCCACTCGTAATAGAGGTCGAGACAAAACTGCATGTATCCCACTCTTTCAACAGGACAATGCAAATCTCCGATCACTAAAACTCTACTCACTGTTCTTCTCCCGCAAATATTCAAGTATAACCGGTTTGATGGTTTGGAAATCAACAATGCTCTTAACTACAAACACCGGAATATTTATTGACTTAGCAAACTCGATTTCAATTCCCATTCCTGTAGAGATAAAACCATCAGGTGTCCATGCGATTAAAAAAGCACAATTTCGAACGATCTCACAATCAGCCCACAAAATATCCTCTTCCTTCAACCGACCGTCTTGATATAATAAATTAATCGCTTCGTCATGTTCCCCAGGAACATATAAGTGGACCTCGGGTAATATACACCGCATAGCAACTGCGGACTCGTGAGCCAGTCGATTATTCTCGGCCATCGATTCCGGAGTAGCGTTCGTTCCAAGTTTCCCTCGAATCGAATGGGATATATATGCTCTGTTATTTTGTAACATCGGAATTTCCTTTCTGATTAATAGCTTCGGTGAACGGTGGCTTTGGCTCTGGGAACTTATCCAGAATTCCGGCAGTTGCCTGTTTAATAAACTCCCGATGTTCCGCTGGAACTTTAGGCGGGCGATCATCGCACCAACTGTTACATATAATAGCGTCTCGTATCACAAAGAGACCAGCGGCGGCTTTAGCGAGGTGAGGTAGACCACTATCTGGATCAATATCCTCGCCTTCCCACCACGCATCAAGGTGTCGATTAACAGCATCCATATAAACCTCTGCCCGTACTGGAGACACCCGATAATTATGGCGTCCGTATTTCCGGGCACCTTCCATCATTGCAAGACCGACCTCTGCTAAAACTGCCCGGGATACACAGCCGGATGGGTTTTTCGCTGATCCGACTGCATCTTTGGGGTTTACACCACATAATAGATCCATATTATTCTCCAAAAAATGAGGAAAACGAACTCGACCCTTTATGACATTTTAATAGCGTAATTGCGGTCATTTGATCGGTCTTTTTTTTCCACCACTATACCATCGGTATATCCCCGGAAATATTCAAATCATTTCCCAGGGCTTTTAATTTTTTTCCAGTGAACGCCTCGATCATCGGCGTTAAAATCGTTACAATCCTTGCAAAGTGTGTAGATATGTTCTGGTGGGACAACTCAACCAACTCTCCGATCTCTTGGAAAGTCCTACCATTTCGGCAATGATGCACAAAAATATACTGCCGTAGTTCTCCAACTGTCTCAAAACAACCCCCTGATAATTTCCGACCCCCACCTAAACATTTTACCGCGGCCTCGTAAAAACTATTTAATTCGACTTCATCCGTCACTTCACCACCATGTTGAATATCCCTTATTGAAGATAGGAAATCTATATTATCCGAATCAATGCTGACCGTAGGGGGCCGTCTACATTCTTCCCGATATATCTGAGCACGTTGACGACCGATTGCACTCTGGATATACTTATCGAACGCACCTCTTTCGATTAGACCCTCGCAAAAATCCTTTCGGGGAATTAGCGAGGTGAATATATCCTGAACTCGATCTTCCGCTTCATTACGATCTCTGATCCGTTTCGCCAGAAGGTTTACCCACCTTTCAAAATTATCAGCATAATATTGGTCGAAAGTTATTGCCATTTCAGCCTCGCTTTTTTCTTACGTGCTGACGATCCAGCACCATGTATCCGGCGTTTTGGTATACTCATAAAATACTCGTGTAATCGCTGTCTGCTTGCTTTACTTTTACTCATTATTTATACCCACCTTCTCTCAAATTAAAAATAACCTTACCCCTATTGGCCCATTCCTCTATATCGCAGAATGAACTGGACGTTATTATTCCTGCCGCCCCCACGCCGATAAGATGTTCGCTTTCGATTACTATATGGGGCCGGAATATCATATCCCCGAGAACCATAACATGGGGAGCCTCAGACCCAAAAGCTAGTTCTACACCGTTATTCTGTCCAAGGATCAGGCCACGAGCGTTATCGACGGATTGCCGCACAAAGTTAAATGGCACTTGTACTGCATTTTCACCCATTATCGCTTGTGTCCAGTTCATTCATCCTCCACCGGTATCATCACCGGACGTAGTTTCCCACAGTTTGGGCACTTCTGTTTGTCCCTTGTGTATTCGTGTATCTGAATAGCTTTACCTTGACAGTGCATCCTTATTGAGCACTTACAATAAATATGACCTAACGTAAAATGTTTCATAATAAAATGTCCCTAAAAGTTTTTCCGGAACTTGAATGTGCGTGTACTGCATGATTTATAATCGCATCGATCCGAACATCCAGTTGCCGTAACACGGACTCGGACACCCGAGTAAAACCACACTCGGGTCTGGTCCGTGCCATCTTATCCAAAATTCGTTGTCGAGTTTCTTTCTTGTTTAGGTACATTCTATCTCCGTAATTGTAGCATCCCTTTGTCGTACCAGTTTGTCTTTGTCCAACAGCCTGATAGAGCCTGACCAATTTTAAAATAGTGTCCGGAACCCGCAGGGGAGTGCATCCTATCCCCGTGTTTATTCCAGATACAGCCGTCTAAAATAATATAGAGGCATTTACCAGTCTGTAAAATCGACCCGTCGATTCTGGGTTTGAGAGAATCGTCCGTTACTTTGATTCGTCTTCCATCAGCCAGTATCAAAGTACTACCCGGGAATAACGCAAATGCTGAATGGTCCGTGATCCGATTCCCGCACCGGGTTCTTAAACACCGGGTTCTTAAACACCGTGTTTCTGTATGCTCGCCGAAACTTTTCAAGGAGCTCTCGTGATACTCGGGGAATCGAGACGTGCGGCTCAACAAAAAGGGCGGACGAGAACGTCAATACCCTCCCTTACGGCAAGTAAATCCGAAGTTTGTAATGCGGGAGCGTTTGCGATGAGGGTTTTCGTCTTAGCTTCTTCGGTACTTGTCGCTACTACTGTTGTGATAGGAACGAGAATCGTCAAGTTCCCCGTCTCACTATCCCGTTGGACTACTGTTACTTCAAATACTGATTCCATCTTTTTCCCTTTCAAATTATTGTGAAATTTAATTAATCGTCTCATATCTTCTGAGGACAAGTTCCCGCCATTGTTCCATCGATATACTCACTATCCACGTCCCCCTGACCGCACATAATAATCACGTTGCAATAGTCCGTCTGCCTTATGCACCTGTTTGTGCTTAAATCCTTCTAGGCCCGACCCCATACCCTGTTCAAGTGTTTGCGTCCATGCTGGTCGATTAAGACTTGCACGTTCATTTGTAAATAGTTGTTTTGGTTTTACTAGCATTTAGCCTCATTTCCTGTGCTATTTTAGCTTTAATTTTTTTGTGTTGTGTTCCATCATTATGAGCCTCGACTGTATTCCGAATTTTCAGCCCACAGTCCGGGCAATATGTCGGATTAGTCCGTTGTTTCTTCGACTGTCTTCGAAATTCTGGTCGGCAATACAGTGGGCCATGTTGTTTTTCTTTTCGATCAGCCATTTAATCTGCTCCGTTCTTTAATTGCCTGGTGGTTGCGATTAGTCAACCTCGTAAGTTGCTCGGTATCGCTCCGACTATCCCGTAATTTTTGCCGAACCTCGGCCTCTTTATGTCTCCGGGCCTTTTTCCCATCGGCGATCTTATGATTGTATTTTTCTCTGATTGCCATTATGCCCCCGCCCTTAGTTCACCCAACAATCCTTGACGTTCTACCCCGGCTTTGTCGAGATCAATTTCGAAATACTCAGCAAGCGTTTTTTCGATGTTAAGAGGACATGGGATATACGTAAAATCCTCCTCGGCAAACTTTAATTGTTCGTCAAGCCCCTCAATAACATCATCGTATTCATCGTCTGTCATTTTCCCTGCGTTCAAATCATCATAAAGAAGAGCCTTATGTGTTTCGGGAGTGATACAAAAGCAAATGTTTTTTTCACTCTGTAACCAGTCAAGAAATTGGCCTATTGCTTGAGACTTAGTATGGTTGGCCTGTATTTTTTTGAGTTCTGGTGTTTCCATTTTATTTCCTTTTCATTTAGTGCCAGTCATTAGTAGGAGGCACTCTTCCCGAGTGCCCCCCGGTAATGATTGAAGGTGCTATAGGTAATATTTCTGTTTTCCTTTCAGTTTATAATCTGTGCTTTAACTCTCATACTACTATCATCGTATATTTGTAACATAAAGTCAAGTCTTTTCTTGTGATTTTTAAAAATATTTTAGTACTGTACTGGTTCACCGAACCTGCCCACTAAACAAACATTATCGTGTTGTTTCTGGACTCGAAGCACCGTCTCTGTGGCCCAGTTTAAACGGTTCCCGGTGGCCCCGCAACACTCATGCAGGATCGTCATATCCATTCGAGGGTACTTCTTCCCTAGCCCTATTGCGGTGTCGAGTACACAGCAATCAAGGTTCACCCCGCAGAATTGAGCCTCGTCAATATCGGGGATATGGGTATGGTGATAAAGATGATCTTTTATCTCGTCTGATCCATCGTTGTAACTTTTTTCAAGAATAACACCATCCGGATAATCTTCTATTAATTCCAAAATTGAATTAACGGTGCGTTTGTGACCCCTAAACTCAAGAACAATAACCGGATCATTTCGCTCTTTAAACTCCTGAATCTTTTTCACGGTGTTTTTAACAAGGTCCATGTCATCGGTTATTCCAAAGCCCGGCTGACAGTCTACTACAATTAAAATTTTCATTTTACCTCCACAAAATCAAAATCTATACTATTAACGCACACGACCATCCCGCTTTTCTGTATCTTGTTTTTCCATAACTTATTCTCCAAAACCATATTTTCCGTTTATTTTATTTGAGAATCTCGTCAGCAAATTTTTCGATACGCTAAAGGTATTTTGGGTCTTCAAATACTCAAGTGCTTTTCGCAATACTGACTGGTACGTATAACATTCCCAAGTTCGATTCAGGTAACAACATTTTACCCGCTTAATCTCGTAACCATTCCGCGTGATTATAGCAACGTGCCTGAATCCCGATCTCGTGCTCTGGCTTTCACAAAGTACAGAGTATTCTTTATTCAGTTTAACTATCCGCATTTTTTATCCCTTCTTCTTAAATATTAAAATTCAGACCAAACTGATCTTGATTAGCCCCTTTGAAAAAAGGCTTCCCCGCAATCCCTTAACTCACCTAATACCGACGCAATGGCATAATCCATAAAGCCGTATGCTTCGGACACCTCCTCGTTTTCGTCTCTCGTAATAAGTATCGGTGCGGAAGTTAAGACCCCGATTTCCTCGGCAATACCCCATTCGTACTCGGAGTTTGCGAGTATATCGTCGAAAAATTCATACATAACTTTATCAGTATCGATTTCATCCCCATCATATTGAGCGAGTGCCTCTTTCGTCCCGTGATCGTCAGGCTCCACTTTCAGTGTTAGGCCTTTTTCCGTTACTTCAAATAACATTTTTTAATCTCCAAGTTTTCTCTTTATTATACCATATTCGATTAGACTTTGCAAGCTATTTTTTATGTTTTTTTAAATATTTAATTGCTTTTCGTAAACCTCCAACAGTATCCCCCAAACACCCCAACCCTAAATTACACGGGTAACAAAGCAACCCCCGCATTTTACCTGTATTATGATTGTGGTCTGTAGCAATTCTATTATAGGCTACAGATTTTCCGCATAAAGCACAATACCCATCTTGATCTAAATATATCTGTTTGTGTTGCTCAAGAGTTAGTCCGTATTTTGATCGGAGCCAATTTCGACGGTGCGAGGTTTGACCTTTTACTGATTTTTGATATTTTTCCCGTTGTCGATTAATTTTATCCCGATTTTGGTTATAGTATTCAGCATGATACTTTGCAAGTTTCACCCGGTTTTTTTCTCGGTATTCTTTAGGAGTTATTTTATCCCCAATCTTAACTAAAAAATACGATCCAGTTTCCGCCCTCGTTATATTCAGCCGTAGGCGTTTCGCCCCGGTGTTTTTTGGGGATACATGATGGAAATAAATCAAATAGTTGTTTTGCGAGGCGAATATCCCAATTTTCAATAATTTTCCAACCTTGTGCCCGCAACCATTTGTAATTTTCTCGCCAACCTTTAGGTTTTTGGCCCGTTATCATTTGCTCGACAAAAAGCATTTGAGCAAAACAACCCCCAATCCAACTACTGCATTTTTGAGATAGTTCTTGACAGGCTTTTAGTTTTATGCGCTCCCAGCTATATTCCATATTATCTCCAATTTAATTAAAATTCCCGGCACTATTCCTTGCCGATTCTTGCGTTTGTCTCTTAGGATCGATCCTGAGACGTTTTATTTTTGAGTAAGTTTACGATTTTCCCGATCCGTGACCTTTTTTGCATCGGCGGTGAATTTTTTACAGGCTTTGGTATGTCCGCAATTTTTGCCACAACCGCAAGGCTGATTTTTCTTGCCTAAGTTTACAACCCAATTTCTACTGGTCATTTTATCTCCGATCTAATTTGTGCTCTTGCTTTTTAAAATCTGCCATCGGGATATTCCCGGTCGAGAATACCCCATTGGAGGATTTTGTCTCAGCATTGAACATAATTAAAATCATGCTCGGCCCGAAACAGTTCACGGCCAATATACGATCCGTGTTCTGTGGATATTGTGTATCCGTTTTCTCCAAGCCATTTTATGACGTGTTTTCTGACGTCGTTTTCCGGGCCTTGAAAACTGACTAAGGGGATATCCTCAGTCGTCATTATATCGCATCGGACGAAATACCGACTATCTGCATATTGTTTATGCGTTTTGTCGGATTTAGTTCTGTTGATAACAGTATATATTCCGCTGTCATCCATTGTGCATTGTATCGGCACAGCCCCAATTAATTCCCAAGTTTTCATGTCTTTAATCTCCAATACTTAATTCGTTAATATTTACCATTGTCTTATCACCATATATATCATCCGGATCGATTATATCCGGAAATTGTCCGCTGTTATCGCAGGGATGTAACATACCATCGATACCGATTTTCTGATTCTCAATAATGTGTCCCCTGATAGTCTTGAATCCGCCGATTGTTAGTCCGTCTATTTCGTCGGCGGTACAGGCAGGAATTCCGGCGTAAAATGTCTCCCCGATAGTGTCATCGATACCCAAAACCACACTAAGCCGATTATATATATCCAGATTCTCGGCAATACTTTTGGCCCGGGTTTTTCTCCATGTTCGATAATATGTCCAGCCGAACCCCTCGAAATACTCAGGATGTTCGGCAATAAACTTATCCCGGTCATCGTTTGATAGCCGTGATAGCCCGGCATCGATTTTCCCTGTCATTGTCAATATTTGTTGATTCATTTTATCCTCTTTAATATTCCGAGTAAGATTCTGGACTGTGTGTATCCAGAACCTTGCTCGTGATATTGGGTGTGTTATAACGTCTTTTTATCCAATACAATGCTCCGGAGGATTCGTATGAAAACTTTCCCCGCATCGAGAACAAGTATATAATTCCAGATACTCAATCTCTTTATTCAATTCACTACAAACCGAACATTCCCACTCGTACCCACTTGCGATAACATCGATGGGGGGCTGATTCCCGCGATCTGATAAATTATCTGCGTTTGCCATAATATCTCCTGTTTTAATGTTTATTACTCATTATTTTAATCCAGACGGCCAATGTCCAGATTATTCCGATTGCTGATATCATTTTATCCATGTCTTATCCTTTGAGTATTTCCTTTAAAAGGTCGATTTTAGTTTCAAGGCTTAATTGTATCAACGCAAGATAGGTATTACCCTCAATAGTCGCCCGGGGATATTTTAGACGGCCGTCCGAAAGCAATTTAGCTAGCATAATGTTTAGTTTTTTCTCGCTTAACATTTTATCTCCAATTCAATTTTAATAACCGATAATTCCAGACAATTCACCTCAAGATTGTCCGGTGTTATGGGTTATATCATGTGTCATGTCGATCAAACTGATATACGCTTGTAAAACCGTAACCACAATCAGGACAAAACTTTTGAACATATATCTCGGTGTCATTATGTACTATCTTAGGCACGCTCTTTTGTTTTGCGTTTGCTGCGTTGCAAGAGGGGCACTCATTACATAACGCTTTATTACCCGTAATAGTCCCCAATTCCTCCGGCCAAAACCCAGCCGTATATTCCGCATCCAATTTTACTGATATTAGAGCCGGTCGGTCGTTATTAATCTCGACGATTTTTCCGACCATGCCGACATATTTCGAGACGGCCGACACGGATTCATCGGCGTCTCCAACTACTTTTACTGTGTCTCCAATTTTCATCTTATCTCCAGTCATTTAAACAGTATTAACTTGTCAAATATAGGTCACGTCTAGATGTTTGTTTTATAGTCCACCTTATTCTAGTTTTACGATAGGTGACTAATCTATCCTTCAATGCCGTGACCTATTAACTTATCAAATATCACTGTTAGTACTATACCATATTACCTATCTGATGTCAAGGATAATATCCGGCTATTGTAATATTTCCATAGACTACTCTATCTCTATGTGTACCCGATGTATAAGGTCTGCTTATACTACTATTACCTGTACCTATAGTTTGTATGTACCATGTGTGTACCATCTTGTACTAATTTGGTGATGATGAAGTCCCGAACGCCCAACGCCGACACACCAATCGGCTCAATGTCCATCAAATATGTCCTCAATCTCTAATGTCCTGAATCCCCGGGTAGTACCCTCTATATATGAC
>SDBT01002913.1_pt1 | contig 29830 bp, 59 predicted proteins | sample 2277101 | NCBI WGS metagenome assembly SDBT01 (sample SAMN10404973, study PRJNA504765) | marine sediment metagenome | isolation source: marine sediment core GS10_PC15, 103 cmbsf | place: Arctic Ocean: Southern Knipovich Ridge | collected 2010
TGTAACAACTTGTAACAACTTTGTAACAACATTATTTCTCATATATTGGTAGTATACTATACTATACTATTAATGTAACAACATAACAACTTTTTTCTAATAGTAGGAATTAAAAAAAAAGTAAAAGTAATATAGTAAGGATAGGAAAACCCTGTTATTCTGTTACAAGTTGTTACAAATAGGAGTAACTAAAGTATTATATATGTGTACTCACAGGTATATAGTATTATGAAAGTTATAAAACAAGTATGGGAAAATAAAATCACCAACCAGAAATATATTACAATTCCCAAAGATTGTAACATAAATGTTGGAGATTATGTTGAAATTATAAAATTGGAGGATTAATTTAAAATATGGTTGTTATAATTCCTAATCAATTGAGAAATGATGATTTTAGATTCATTAGGTTAAATGGAAAAATACCTATTGATAAAAATTGGCAAATAGATAATAATTTTAATTATAATGATATTAAAATATTAAATTATAAAAATAATGTTGGGGTTTGTTGTGGTAAAGGTAATCTATTAGTTATTGATATTGATGGGAATGGTGAAAAAACAATAGAAAAAATTCTTAAAAAGTTACCAGAAACGTATATAGTTAAAACAGGTAAACAAGGATACCATATGTTTTATGTTAGTGATGAATTAATTAAAACAACTAGTTTTAATTATAATGATAGTCATATAGATATAAAAGCAGATAGAGGTCAAGTAGTGATGGAGGGATCAATACATCCTGAAACCAAAAAATTATATCTTTGTCATATGAATAAAAAAATATCTAAGATTACTAAAAAAGATTTTCAAGATTTTTTTCAGTTAATTCAAAAATATGGGATTACTGTTAAAGAAAGTCCTATAGAGACAGAAACAGATGAAACAAGAAGTGCTAAAGAATATCAGCAAGTCTGTTCTATGATTGCACGTGGTAAGAGTAAAGACCAAATATATGATTTTATGACTGCTTTTGATAAGTGGAAAAAAAGTCCTGATAGTTATAAAGAATATACCTATAATAAAGCACTAAATTTTATAGAAACTTCTAGGAATGAACCTGTAACATCTCTCAATGTAAAGTATAAAATAATTGAATTGTTAAATGATGAAAATAAAGAAACATCAAAAAACAGTGCATTAAATGCAGAAGAGGTTATGGTAGATTATTTAATCTCTAAATTTCATTTTCGTACTATTCTCCAAGATGAAAAAGTTGAAGTATGGGGATATCAGCAAGGGATTTATGTATCTTTCGGTCAAAGTTTAGCTAGAGAAGAGTTAAGACGAATATTAGGTAAAAATTTCAATCAATATATAGTTAATAAAGTTATTAATAAAATTACAGCAGATACATATATCAATTCAAAGCAATTTTTTAAAAATGAAGATGCATATCTTTTGCCTGTTCAAAATGGATTATTAGATTTAAAAACATTTGAATTAAAACCTTTTTCAAATAAAAAGATGTTTTTCTCCAAGTTATCTGTTAAATATAATCCTGAAAGTAAATGTCCTAATATTGAAAAGCATTTTAATAATGTATTACCAAATGAAAGTGATGTATCTTTAATGCAAGAAGCTATTGGTAATTGTTTATTAAAAAAATATACATTTCAAAAAGCTGTAATGTTAGTTGGAAGTGGAAGAAATGGTAAAGGTATAACATTACAATTATTAACTAATTTATTAGGTTCTACAAACACAAGTGCAGTTACTTTAGAACAACTTGATAACGATTTATATGCATTAAGTAATTTACATGGAAAATTAGCTAATATTGGTGGGGATTTAAATAAAACAAGTTTAAAGAATACAGGTACATTTAAGAGTGCTTCTGGCGGAGATTTAATATCAGCTCCCCGAAAATTTTTACCACCTATAGAATTCGAAAACTACGCTAAATTTTTTTTTGCCTGTAATGAGTTACCTTTAATTTATGATGATAGTAGAGGGTTTTGGGATAGATGGTTGTATTTTGATTTCCCATTTACTTTTGTTCCTAGAGATGAATGGGATAATAAAACTCAAGAAGAAAGAAAGAAATTTAAACTTGCAGATCCTTTAATAAAACAAAAACTATTAAATGATGAGGAGATGGAAGGTTTTCTAAATTTCGCAATTGAAGGTTTAAAACGTTTATTAGAAAATAATAGTTTTTCAACATCAGAAACATTTGAAGCAGTTAAAGAAAAATGGACTAATCAAAGTGATAGTTTTAAAGCATTTTCATCTATATTCATTGAACAGGATTTACAAAGTGATATTAATAAACAAGATCTAAAAGTAAAATATCATGAATACTGTAAATCTAAAGGTGTTAGAGCTTTGAGTGATAAACATATCTATACTATTATGACTCAAGAATTTGCGGCTGAGATAAAACAAATTCGAGATCTAGATTCTACTATAAGAATATGGAGTGGTGTTAGATTAAAATGATTGAAGAGTTACAAATTCTACATCAAAAAAGATTAGAACTAGTTAAATATATTGAGCAACATAATTTACAAGAAGAAAAACATTATATGAAATTCTTACAATTACAAGATGTAAATTATGAGATAACCATCTTAGAACCACATTATGATTTCAGTAATCTTGATGATGATACATATAAATTAAAAGAAGGATATGAGGACACAGATAAATGAACTCAGCATTTAATAAGCATATGCAAAGGTTTATAAGTAAGCACTTGCTTATATATACTATGGGATTTAATAAGGAGTATATCTAAGATGGGGGAGTCTGAGGGATCATCAATAAATCTTGAAGTTATCTTGTGGGGTTTAATGATTTTAAATCTAATCATATTTTTCATAGTTCTGGTGATCTGGTGATAGATAAATGAAACTCACACATTACACTCACGATAAATATTTAGCTTCTAGGTTCATGGTTGTAAGTGAAGATAGTTCTGGTGTTCACCGTCTTTATATCAAGCAAGTCCAGTACCACCGTGATGAATATTGGATTAACATGTTATACAGTAACGGAGTTCCCCTTGCTGAGATAGAATCATATCTGTCTAAGATATCTAAGGATACTTGTGACGTGGATATGGATACTAAGCTTCGGGAGCAAGACAAATGAACTTTAAAGATAAAGTTTACCTCATAAGATTATTAAACACGGAACTTCTCCGTGTTAAACGTAAAAGAAATAATATGTATACTAAGCATCCCCTGTCTCACAAATACCAGATTGCTCAAGTCAATCTAGACATCTTACAGATTAATAAGATCAAAGCTTACTTACAAAAGGATTTACCTAATCCTGATCCCGATTTCGATACACCATCATCATATATTGATGGAGGTGCTTTGTAATATAATAGTTAACTTCATATGTACGACTACACTATTATCTAGGAGTAACAAGTAATTTTAACACTTAGGAGTGCTAAATAGTTATATATGATGGCCTCCATGTCATATGTACTAAAAAGGAAAATGAAAAACGAAACATATAATGCAATGCTTGAAAGAGTAAAAGAGGAGAAAGAAAGTAAGGCAAGATTAAATCATGTTAATTTAATCTTGGAACGTATATCATATACTGGAGATAATTAAGATGAAGATGAAGATTAAATATAGTAAGTTAACACAAACAGTAATAGATTTAGAGTATAGTAATGCTGTTCTCCAGGTGGAAGCGATGGAAAGAAGTTATAAATCGTTTCTTCGGTTCAAGGATAAAGAGCAATGTTTAATCATGGGTGTGACTTCCGATCTCAGGGAAAAGATTATAGATTTCGAGAAGAGTATAGATACACATTTATTTCAATTGAAGTGTATGAAGGATGCTCGTGAAGAGTATGAAGAGAATAGATGGAATAGTGAGGATCATAGATAAATGAAGATGATAGCTAGAGCTAGTGCGTTACGAGAGGCAGGCGTGATTATTCTAATGTATGATAGCACGCTAAGGCACATAGACTGTGACATTGATTTACGTGAGTTATCTGAGTCTGATATATGGTTATGGAAAGATTACCTTCTAGGTGTTGAGAGAGGTTCAGACAAATGAGTGGGGATGCATTATCCAACCTTATTATAAATAGTAGGTTACGTAATCGTTCACCTTCCCCTTCCCCTTCTCCTTTACGTTTAAGTCAACCATATAATCTGCGGTTCTTTAAGAACGGATTACAGTTTGAGAAAGAGTTGAAAGAGTTAGAACGTATACAACAGTTGCAGAGATTACAGGAACAACAAGAAGCACATAAGGCAGGTGCTAACAACTTATAAGCATATGCTAACAACATTTAATAAGCAAGTGCAAAGGTTTATAAGTAAGCAAGTGCTTATATATAATAGGTGTAAAGCCAAATGAAAAACAAAGATATAAAAAATAAAAGACACATAATTGAAAATTTAGAATTAAAAGATAGAATGCGATTAGGATATTCAATAATATTTAGTTTATTATTTGGATTTTTAATAGGTATATTACTTTGAGGTATAAAATGACAACAGAATTAATAAAAAGAATAAAATTTATATGGAGAGAAACGCCAAAAAAAGCTCAAGGTTTTTTTATGGGAGCATTTTTTATGGGGGTAATCTCATTAATAGCAGATATCCTTATATATATTAATAATTATTTACATTGGACTTTATCAATAATATTAAGTATATTTTTTGTATATTATATAGTTATATATTTTATAAAGATTATGACTTGGTGTGAGATATTTTCATATAGGAGAAGAGACAAAGAGGTATAAAATGAAAGAAGAAAAAAAATTAAGATTAGCATTAGTTGGTGTAGTAGTATCATTGTTTGGATTAGTGACAGGGATTATATTGCTCCATATGTTGTGGTATAAAACGACAGCGACACCACAAGAAACAATATTTTTAATTATTATATTAATTATTAGTTTCATAAGTGTAAGATTAATAAAAAATAAATTGGAGAAGAAGGTATGAAATGAAAATGTCAAGTGTGGTTTTTAGATTTCCACTAAAGGAAAAATCTAAGGAAAATAAAATAGAATGGGAAGAATAAGTAAATTTGAAAGAGGTCAAAAAGTAAGAAGCACACTCGATAAGTTTGACGAGTTTGAAATAGTTGAAGTTAAAAAGAATACATTAGTGGTAAGACCACTTAATGATATTCATTTAAGATTTGATTGCTTAAAATCAATGTTTGAGGTAATTAAAAGTGAGTAAGTTAGCATTAATAGTTAGACTTACAGTGATCATCATATGTGTAATAATCATATTTACTCTAGGCTATACCTGGGGTGTAGCGGATGGTTTAACATATGTATGCACACAATTAACATAAAGATATAAAGTGTTATTACTTTAGTAATAATAAGCACATGCAAAGGTTTATAAGTAAGCAAGTGCATATATATAATAGGTGTAAAGCCAAATGAAAAACAAATATAAAAATCATAGTATAAAAGAAATATGGGCAATGACTCCAAAGAGATTTCAAGTTTTTGGATTTATGTTATTAATATCAATACAAGTGGAATTATTTGTTGAGTTACAAAACTTATTCCCAAAGGATAGCTGGTCACATTTTAATATAAGTATATTACTAATAATTTATATTGTTTTGATTATGTATTATAGTCGTGATTGGATTATGAATAATGAGGTATAAAATGAAACTAAAATTAGATAATGATGAAACCATAGGAATATGTTATTGTTCAGCCTGTGAAAAAGCAGGCGGGAAAATAACATTTAAAGATGATAAAAATAAAACTATTATTATTCGTAGTGGTATGTGGTTAAGAGATAAATTAAGACAGGAATTAAATGTCAAGGAGGTATAGAATGAAAGAGATAAAAATAACAAGAAAATGGTGTATGCCAAGTAAATTAACATTTACGATTAAACCCATTAAAGAATTAATCGATAAATATATTCATAAGAATACTTTAGACTTATTCCCTATTAATCTATTCATAAGAATACTATTCCCTTATCCATATAAACAAGATGTTTTAATCACATTAGCAGAACATAAAGATAATAGTATTGATGTTGCTTTATTTGATCCTCCTTATAGTCCAAGACAATTAAAAGAATGTTATGAGGAAAGAGGAGAAGTATTACACGATACTAAAAGCAGTGTATGGTCTAATTGGAAAGATGAAACTGCAAGAGTAATTAAACCAGGAGGATTATGTTTATCTTTTGGTTGGAGTTCAAATGGTTTAGGAAAAAAAAGAGGTTTTCAAATAGTAGAAATATTATTAGTGGCTCACGGTGGCAACCACAACGATACTATATGTGTCGTAGAAAGGAAAGTGCAAAAAACTTTAATATGAGGTATAGAAAGAAAATGGAACTAAAAGTTATAAAAAAAACAAAAGTAGTTACGGAATCTAAACATTTTTCAAATACAAGTTTAGATTTTTGGTTAGAAAAGATTGGAAGGGATAATGCAATTATCGATATTAAAGTAATTGATTCTTTACATTATTTAATATTCTATGAATTTGAGTTTGAGGTATAGAAAGAAAGATGAAACAGTGGATTAATAAAAAAGATAGGAAAATATTAAAGGAAGATAAAAAATTTATAAGATATTGTAAATCTGTCAGTTTGAGAACAGATAGTAAAGATGTTCAAGATGAATATTTATTAAGAAGTGTTAGGTATAAAGAATTTGGGATCACAAGAGAGGTAAGTTGTAGGTTCTTATAGGTATAGGTTGAAAGCAAATGAAAACAGACATAAAAATATTAACAATAATTGTCACAATAATTAGCACAATGTGTTTAGGTATTTTATTATTAATACCTATTGTGAATTTATATTTGTTAAAGGAAGTAATAAGACAAGAGACAGGAGTAAAAACTAAATATTGGTTGCGTCCTTTTGGAAATACAGCATTAAAAGGCGATTGGATTGAGAAAAAGGTATAAAATGAACGATCGCATATATGGAGATGAAGTAACAGGGGATAATTGGGTAGAAGTTTATAGAGAGTTTAAATTCTTAAATCCTTTTAAATACAAAATGTAAAGCCAAAGTTTATATATAAACAACGCAATCAAGTTGTAGTGACTAAAGAAATAGAAAGAAAATGATAGAAGATATACTACAACATAATGCTACTTGTGTATTATTCCAATTAAGTATGAAGGTATTTAATGGAGAAGCTGATATAGAAGATTATGAAATTCAGATATTACATTACGTAGACCTATACAAAATAACTAGGATGGAGGTGTTAGATAATCTTCAAGAAGTAAAATTATATATGATGATGAATCCAATAGCAGAATTTATACGTTATACTAATTTACTACATTAAAAAATGAAAGCAATGACATTAAGTATTCAAATGTAAACATTTATATATATTGAAGTTCATATTATACTTGATTCTAGGTCTAGTAATGTTCACCTTATAATCCCTAGAGATTATCCCTTTCATTCTGTCCTATAATGTAAAGTAAATTAACTTTGCTATCTCTTTCTTTATATAGTATCAATAAAAACAATACTAAATTATTTTACAAAACAATTGGTGGTGTCAAGTAAACTATAGCAAAGTATATATATTTTCCATTTCATATATTATTATGGAATTATATGGAATCTATGCGAGAGTTTCAACAGATGACCAAAACATAGATCAACAAATTAAACTATTAAAAGATTACGCTAAGAACCAAAATATCAATATAAGAACTTATAACGATTTTGACATCTCTTCTAAAATCCCTATAGATAAACGTCCCCAAGGTAATAAACTCATCAAGGATTTAGCCTCAGGTAAGTTAAATGGGATGATAGTACCTAAATGGGATAGAATAACTAGAGTATTAAGAGATGGGATTGATTTCATCGAGTTTTGGAATAAGTATCGGTTTAGATTGTTAAGTGTGTATGAAGGAGAATATGATGGCTCGCCTAATAAGGAATTTATATTTAAACAATTATGCCTTATATCTGAATATGAATTAAAACAATTAAGATGGCGTTCTCAGATTGGAATAGAGAGAGCAAAACTAGAAGGGAAGTATAAAGGTCGTGAAAAAGGCTCTAAAAACAAAATCTAGGGGTGTCCCTAACCCCTATACATAAATGCAAACCTTTATATATAACTAAGTATATACTATAGTTATGCTAAAGAGTAGGCAGATAAATAATAAAAAAAATGGTTAAAATACAAGAAGTTAAGGATAGATTCTTTTGTTCAATTCCAAAAGAGTATATTGCTCAGGCTAGATGGAAGAAAGGAGATCAAGTAACAGTATCATTTAATGAAAGAGGAAACATTGAATTGAAGAAGGTAGAAAGATGAAAATCTCAACAGACATATTTATTCCCACTGAAAAAGAATTTCAAGATGCACTATATAATAAATTAGTACAGGATAAAATATATGATACTATTGAGAAAGAATTTATCATTCCAGGTTCTAAAAAAAGAGTAGATATTTATGCTACGAAAGATAAGATGCATTTTTTTTACGAATTAAAAGATTTTAGAAAGTTACCTTTGAATGCAATATATTTAAAGTTAGGAGATTTATTTTTACAAGTTAAAATGTATCAAGACTTATTGGAGTATACTACTACATGTACTAATTTTGAAGATAATACTTATATAGTTGCTTTTTTATTACCTGTTGAAATTGATTTAATCGAAATAAATGATATTTTAAATATGTTTAAAGCACATAAAATTGATATCCTAGTTGAAGATAACTCTATCTTATATCTTAATAATAAAATAGAAGCAAGGATGGATTTGTTAGCTAAACTTGACAATAAGGTGTAATAAGAAAATGGAAGAAACAATAATAATAATTATAGTTGTGGGATATGGTGTTGTGTGTGTCATAATAGGAATGTTTTTAGGTTCAAAAAAATTAACATAAAGGTGTAAAATGGATAATAAATTAACTTATGAACAGAGAGATAAAATTGGAGGGTATTTAACATTAGGATTATTTTGTTTTGCTTGTATATTAGTAATATTAATTAACTCACAGGTGTAAAATGACAGACGAAGAAAAAACAGATTTAAAGAATAAAGATAGATGGGGCATATTAATATTATTAATGAGTACAATGTTATTAGTAGGAATATTATACTCATTATTAGCTTTTGTTATTAATTTGGATCAGCAAATACACGATAATAAAATGGAAGAATTAGAATTATTAAAAGAGATAGAATTAATTAGACAACAAAATATAAATGTTAGTCCAACTATTGATATTAAAGAAATTCAAACTAATGAAGATTTATATCTCAAATATTTAGAACAAGGTTATTTAAGTCCAAAGGATTATATTAAACAGTGAGGTGTAAAATGGGAAGTAGAGATATAATAAAAATAAGACCAGCACCATTAACTTGTTGCCCAGAAAGGAATATAAAAAAAGGTATTTGTTTAGGGTGTGGAGTCAAAGAGGTGTAATAAGAAATGATAAGGACAATAAGAGAGATATTAATATTACTTGGATTAGTATTATTATTTTTAAATTTTGTACATGCAGAAGATTTTAGTTTTGAAATTGAATTAACTCACTATCTATTTGAAGATCAGGAATATAATTGCACACTACAATATGATGATGAAGTTAAAGACTTTAGAAATAATAAGCATGGAAAAGATACCGAATCTTTTGACGATGACTTTGAAAATAAGATACAATTAAGTTGTTCCAGATCTCTTGATACTATTAATTTAAAGATATATCATGAAGGAATATATATTGAAACAGAAAAATTTACTAAAACATCGACTGGTAATTATGAATATATTTTAGATTACAATAGATTCAAATTAAAAATTGATAGTGAAGGAAACGAATGTGCCATAAATACAGACGGAGTAATAAAAGATTATGATGTACATAATGATAAGATATCAGATGATTTCTTTAAAAAATTCACTTTAAGTTGTGAGGATTACATTGATAAGTTACGAATAGAAGTCTTTTCAATTCATGATGAGAAATTTTATTTTCAGAAATATGAAAATATATCTTTCTATAGTTATGATGTAGATAATTCTATTTCAAAAGATTATTATACAATTTTATATTTTAGAGATGATTTTGAGAAAAATAATAAATGTACTTTAACTTTAGATGATAAAGTTAAAGTAAGTAAAACATTCACCAAAGGTATGAAATTAAAACAATTAACATTAGAAGGAAATGCAGGAGAATCTATTATTTTATTATGTGAGTATCCTATAAGTTCCATAGATTATTTCTTAGATGATAGAAAGACTGGAAAAGAATTAGTAAATTATAAACATATAAATGTAACTACAATTAATTATAATATTAAAGAAATATTAGATACATTAGAAGTTGAACAACCTAAACTGATAATTAAAGAAAAATCTCAAGAGATAGATTCTGTTGATCATAAAGTAATAGAAGTTACAGTTGAAGTCCCTGAGGAAGTACAAGAAGTACAAGAGATAGAAAAAGTAGTAGAAGTAATAGAAGTAATCAAAGAAGTTAATATAACTAAAAGTGTTGATGATCCTATTGAAAATAAACCTAATTGGTTTATGAGATTCTTTTCTTTTTTATTTGGTGGTATCTAAAATGGAAATAAATCTATATTTAATAATTATTCATGTATTCATGTAATACAAGCGCTCTACCTCTTAGATTTGCGCTTAACACTCTTAGAACGTCTAGAGGATGCCTTTTTTTTAATAGATGACCTTTTGGTTGTCTTTTTTCTTCTACGTGGAGGCTCAGCGAGGTTTGTACCTATCTTTTGAATGAAGTTAGCTGTTGCGACTAAACCTTTGAAGATATTTTTACTTACAATTTTTGCATTCTTCGCAATCTTAGCATCTCGGATTTTATTTCTCTTTATTCTCTCTTGTTTTTCTTTAAATAATTTGGTCACAAGTTTTTTTTCAGAGACAGTTAACTTAATTTTTTGACTTTCTTTAATTTGATCTCTCAATTTATCTTGTTCTTGTTTTATTTTTAATCTTTCTTTAATTAATAATTCTCTTGTCTTTTGATTCTTTCTTATCTCATCTATCTTTTTCTTTGCTTTAGCTTCTTCTTTTTTAGTTTTCCCTTTCGCTAACTCTAACTGTTTTTTCAGTAATGCTGTTTTAAATCTTTCAAATACCATTTTACTTCTTTTTTTTACCTATTCTTTTCTTAGACTTAAATCTTTTTAAAGGTTTGGATTTTCTTTTTCTACTTCTTTCACCAGGTTTGTCAAGACGGAACTTTCTTTTCTCTACTTCGATACGAACTTTTGGATCTTTACCACGTTTAGTTCTGAATTTATTATCTAAGATAGTCTTGCTAACATCTACTATTGAAGTAGTACCTACCTTGACAGTTTCCCCGCTAGCTCGAAGATTATTATCTAATCTCCTTCGCATGAAATTGATTGCTCTTTTCATTGGTAATAAATCTTTAGTTAGAGATATAATCTTATCACCTTGTTTTATTCTGATTATGAAACCAGCTCGAGATCCAGACCGTTTAAGTAAACGAAAGTTAGGGATAGATAATTTACGTGGAGTAGTAGGTGCTTTCGTTATTTTTTTCAGAGCAAGTTTTAATTTTTCTGGTTGTTTTAATTTAGATAACACTTCCTGAGCAAATGCGAATTTAGTTATTTTCTGTTGTATTACTTTTAAGTCTTGAGGAGATTTTAAATCTTGAATGTTTTTTACAATGGGTATTTGTTGTCTAACTAAATCGGTAGCTAGCAAGCTTTCAAGTGCAGGAGTTTTAGCTCTATCAAAGATAGGCAGAAGACTTAAATTTTTCCCCAATAGTAATTTACTTGCTTTAGCTTTAAGTATAACTATTCTAACAGCAGCACGTTGAGCGGCAGTCACGTTAACATTCAATCCTTTCAAGAGATTATTAGCTTTCTCCCATGCGATAGCTTTCTGTAGTAACTCTTGAGATCGAGCAAATTCTTTCCCTATCTTTAATTTAACTCTAGCTTTTATTATGTCCTGTTTAGATATTCTTATAACTCTGTCAACTCTTCGGCTTTCCTTTAATAATTCATCACCTTTATTAATCATGATTTGTTTTATACGAAGTTGACCTTTCTTATTTTTAAACAATGCGTTCCTTGTCGCTTTATTTATGTTGATTACTCTCCCTTTATTTATATCTTTTGGGAACTGGTTAACGAATTTATTAAATTCTGCTTTCTGTACAGCTTTAGTTTTAGGGGAAATTATTTTCACGCTAACTAATTTAGAAGGTGGAACAATTATTCTTTTTTGTAATGCTAAAGCTTGTCTAGTGTTCCCAGTGAGTACTCTTAATTCTTTTAAAGATTTCTTTTGCAACACATTTCTATATAATTGTTTTAATGCAGGAGGAAACTTGGTAGCTTCAACTAAAGATGTTATTAAGAAATTCTTTTCGAATATCTTTTTTCCTCTTCCAAAAGAATCTTTAATTAATTTATTAAATCTTAAAGCGGCAGCGTTTTTTGAGTCGATTAAAAACTTTTTAAATTGTTTTAACTTTTCTGTTCGTTGTCTAGCTTTTTCTTTAACTACTACCTTTTTACGACCAGCTTTAATTTGAGCGGCAGTTCTTGGAATCTTTTTAACTGATACTGTGATTGATTTCTGTAACTTTAATTGAGTCGCGGAAGATTTGACTATCCCTCTTAATTCTTTAACATTTTTATTTTTCAATGTATTTATATATAATTGTTTTAACGCAGGAGGTAAACTTGTGCTTTCCACTAATGCAGTAGTAAGTAAATTCTTTTCTGATAATGGGTTCTTCTTTTTCAAGTTAGTTTTTATAGCTTTATTAAATCCGACAGCAGCTTTATTTGTAGCTTTAACTACCTTTATAGCGGCAGCTTTAGATATTTTAGCGCTTACACCGACAGCTTTGATAACAGTGCCTGGGAATAATATCGCTACGGCTTCCCCTAAAGTCCTTCCAGGATTTTTCCTCAATCCTTTAAGTAAACTAACTCCTCCAATGGCGGCAGCTGCACCGACAATGATTTGTGCTTCTGTAGGTTTTGTGATAACGAATCTTGTAACTTTAACAGTATTTATCGTACCTTTAACTATAACCTTTGATACATCTTTTAGTAAAGGGTTATCTTTTCTTTTACTCCATAATCCTCTGTTAACTAACTCCTGACCATAGTTATATGAACCTATAATAGGAGCAGTAAATACACCTATAAATCCATTTACTACATTCACACCAAAAATCTTGATACCTTTTAAAGAAACTTTCCCTTTACGTAGACTAGATTTAATTTGTTTCACTTCACCTATTACTTGATTCACAGCTTCATCTCTCTGGAAACCTTTATCTTGTCTCTTTTTAGTTTCTCTATCGATAGCTTTATTTAAATTATCTACTTGTTTCTGGGTAGTTATCTTACCTATAGATATCCGTAGAAAGGATTGGATTTTCTGACGAATGGCTTTTTCCTCTCTCTTACGTAATTCTTCTATGACTTTTACAGCCTTCTCAGGATCTTTAGCTTCTCTAATTATAGTTAATTCTTTTTTAGTAAATGCCTCAGATGATAAAACTCTTTGTTTTAATGTAATCCCAGGAATAAGTTGAGCTATACTTCTAAGTTTAGTTTTAACTTTAGTTACTTTATCTTTTTTAATAGCAGTAACTTTAGGTCCTCGTGTGAGAGTTTTCCTTGTTGCTTTGCTTAACTCTGCGAAAGTAGATTTTCGATCAACTACAACTCTTCCTCCTGTTTCCCTATTAATAAAAGTTGTTTTAGTTTTACCAGCTCTTGTAACCTGTCTAGTTTCGATAGTATTTCTTGCACCACCCACACTAACAGTTATAGTTTTAATTTGTCGTTTAGCTAATTTTTTTTGTTTTATTTGTTCTGTAGTTAATCTACCTTGAGCTATATCTTGAAACTTTTTAGCTGATCGTAACCTATCTTTCGCTATACCTATAGCTCTGTTAAACCTTGCTTTCTTTCTTAAAATGTTGCTCACATCTTGTTTTTGTCGATTAAGAGATTCAAACTCTAAGTTAATTTGCCTAGCTTGTACTGTTAAAGCGTTAAGATTTTTTCTTTCAGATATAACCAGCTGATTTAATTGTTGTAAAGTCCTTTGAACCATATATAATAATATTAATAATAAGAATATTTATAAACATTGTCATTATGACGCTGGAAAAAAATTAGGAATAGCTTTCTTAACTTTTTTTATAATCATTTTATGTGTGGTTGGAAATGTTTTATTTGAAATTGTCTTAACCATATATTATATCCATGAATAAGAATATTTATAAACATTGTTATTATTAATATTATTATAATGGGAAAAAAATTACCCCCACAAGATTATCAAGATGATTATTTAATTGAACCCAAAGAGTTTAAAAACAAAATATGTCTATTACTCAAAGATTACGCAGACGTAAAAAAAGATATGTTAGAATTAGGATATCATAAAGAAGATGATCAAGTAATTCATTTTAAATTAAAAGATTACATTGAATGGTATATTAACCTTCACAAGTCACGTTAAATTATATAACTGCACATAATTAATGTCATACATTGGATCTTGAGTCGTGACATGTAATGGGTTTGGTTTGCCACAAACTTCTTGGGTGGATTCATTAAACCATTCTACTTCTCCAGTATCAAGACATGTAATGTTATATCTAACTTCATTAGTTACAAGACCTATATGTGGTCCAATGAAAAACGATATAAATAATATGGCTATGTATCCAATCAAGTATCTTTCTTTTTGTATCTGTTCCATTATTTATCACCTCTAAAATAACATAAATAAAAATCTTATCACATCATCTAAAAAGAAATATAAGAATGCCATGATTAATATTGATCGAGTGATGAAAACCATAATGGGATGCATTGGTTTATCCTCTTTAATAGTTTTATATTTGTTTGGTCTGCCTAGTCGTATGTATATTTGATTATTCATGTTGTTATTTTTGTTATTATTATGTAGTAGGTTGATATAAACTTAAACCATCCCTTCTATCTTATAATCTTTTAATTTCTTAATGAAAGTTTGTAACATTCTATATGCATTAATATCATTTCTTTGGTCAATTAATATTTCAATCTTAGTATTTGTTTGTAATTGATTGATTAATTTAGGTGTCAAAGTTATAGACATATCATCTTCATTAATACTTTTCAATGCATCATCTTTAATCTTATTAATCTTATTATGATCTAGGAACTTATCACTCCACACCCAAAAGTGAGCTTTAAAGCTTGGATTTATCTTAGGAGAATATAACCAAGTCTTTTGACCATATATATACATCCAATGCTTTTGGGTATAGTTATAAAACTTTAGATACCCTCTCTCAAGACCGTTGGCATATATATGAACTAATGCACGAGTTCGAGCAATAGCAAAGTATTTACGAAGCATGAAGTAATAAGGAATAACTAATAAGATAGTCAAACCTTTACTACGCATAATAGTAAACATTTTAATGATAACGTTTTGCATCTTAGTTAGAGCGTCTGTACTCATACCGCTCAAAACAAATTCATCCCAGACTCCTACATCGCCTTTCTTAGCATTCATAATCCAAGCTTGAAATTGATCAGATGTATAAAATACATCACTCTCTTTAAACTTTCCACTAGAATGAATGATTGCCCATTGGAATGCAAATTCACTCTTCCCTGTACCTTCATATCCGTCCACAACTAATATATTATCAAACTTAGCTGCAATCAAATCTTTACCTGCTTGAACGTTATCCCAGATGTAACCATCTACTTGGACTTTAATTCCTTTTATTATACGCGCTCCCATTTTTTTAATTATATAATGCCTTCCCCTTAGGTTTATGTATGGTGAATATCCGTTTAGGGAATAAACCATTCTTTTCAAAGTTGTTGACTAATGTTTGAAAACATTGCTCTAATTCTTTTATAACATTGAACTGGAAAATTAACATCTTTGATGATATATTATTTTCTTTCAAATCCTTTTGATATTTACTTCCAAATATCTTTTTCTCTATCTTATTTAATTTAATTTGCATCTGAGGAGAATATACAACGTGAGAGTTATATAAAGTATTTATCAGAGAGAAAAAAGTTTCAATTAATGTAGTATCATCTCTAAGTAATTTATTTAACCTTTTTATTTCATCTATATCATGTTGTAAAGATGTAAAAAACGGATTCCATTGTGCATATTTTAAATCGGTAGACTGGGTGGGTGAATCTGCCATACATTTATTATAAATGTAAAACTTTATAAAACTTGTTAATCATTATATGTTATAATGTCTAAAAATAATAAAAATGTAACTATTCCTGAGGTTGTAAATATTCCTGAGAATTTATTCTCAGATATGGTTATCCAGATATTCATATTGAAAGAAACATATGATAAATTAGTAATCAATCGTGAATTGAATGTTTTTCAAAAGAAAATCTTACTAAAAAATAAACAACAAAACTTAGATACAATTAAACAAATAGAACTCCTTTCTGAGAAATTATAAGTTTTGTCACCAAACAGATATATTTTGGGACAAAATAACATTCTTAGGTACAACTGTTTATATAACATAATATACATAACATATATGCATGGTAGAAATGAAATCCCTAGTACAGGGAGCTAAAGTTGTAGCTTTGGTAATCTTAGCGATTATAGGAGCTTACGCGATTGCAATTCTGGGTGGAATTGTAATAGGTGTTCTAGTACAAGTTGTGACGTCTGGTGATATTAATGTATCGTCAGCGATGTCTACAGCAATTACTGGATATGAAACTACTTACATAAGTACAATAACTACATCACTAACTCCATTAGTGACTATTGCCGCACTGGTAATCGTAGTTGTGTTAATCTTAATCTTTTTCGGGAAAGGTGGATTTAACTTAGGTAAGAAAGGCGGGGAAGGGATTCAATAAATCTCTTTTTTGAAAAATGGTTGAAATGAAATCATTGATACAAGGCGCTAAAACGGTAGCAGTAGTAATATTAGCTATTATTGGAGCTTACGCAATTGCGATTTTAGGTGGAATTGTAATAGGTGTACTTGTACAGGTCGTAGTAGGGAGTATTAATACATCCAACTTCTCCCAAGCGGGGAGTGGGAGTATTAATCTATCCGATGCTATGGTAACAGCGATTGAAGATTATGAGACTACTTATATAAGTACTATCACTACATCGCTTACACCTCTAGTGACTATTGCCGCATTGGTAATAGTAGTTGTGTTAATCCTAATCTTCTTTGGGAAGGGCGGGTTTAACTTCGGAAAGAAAGGAGTAAATTAATCCTTCTTTCTTGATTATTTTTTCAGGAAAGGTTTATAAATAATGTAATTCTAAAATATATTATGAATCCCGAAAAACAAGACGATTCTACAAATGATGCCGAATATGATGTATCCAATTATGATTATGATGGTACAGATGATGGTAACGCAGAACCTATAACTGAAAAACCTACAATAGATAATTTCTTTGATACAGAAAACATATTATATAGTATTGAGAAAACTTTTAGAGGGTATCAGAAACAAAATCTTAAATGGGTTTACGTAACAAGACCTATAGCTAGAGATGAATTTATAAACATCACAATTAATTCTCTAAGGAGTGTAATAAATCCTGAAAATATTATATCTAAAAAAAGTTCTGAGGAGATTGAAATAATATTACTTGAAAAGAATTTAGAGTTTATAGATTTATGTGAAGATGAATCTAGATATACTTTAAATGGAGATTACTTTGAAAGTATAGTTAATATATATGATCACACTTTAGAATTATTCATGGGATTGGTTGAAGGTGGACATGGAGCAGATACATTGAAACAAATCTATGCAGGAGTCGCTAGAGATATATCTGACACGCATAATGTCAAAGAGAATAGCACATTCAGATTAGCTGTAGGTGACAAGGATTTAGTAAACATAGGAATGAGACCAAAATGAATATATTTAATAGAAATAAAAAAGATAAAGATAAGAGTGATAGTGATAACACTAGTTCAAATAATAAGACTACTTCTAAAACAAGTAAAGCAGAATATAAAATAGTAGTAAAAGAAAAGTTTGGTATTGGGACTACAACATTAAAAACATTTTTCGCGAAAAGAGAGATAGATGAAGATGACTATGTAGTATATCTATCTAATGTTGCTGAAAAGTTTATAGAGTTATTCCCTCAAGATGAAAATGATTTCGAGAAACTTGATATCAAAGAAATAAATTTAAGATTAAATGAAGCTAAACGAGTTTGGAAGAAAGAACAAATTAAAGATGATCCTAGCATTAACGAACAAAATTATTTATATAAAATAATGTTGCTAGAAGCTAAAAAAAGAGCGATTAAATATAATAAAAATAGTCCATACATGACTATAGATGAAGAAGGTGTCAAGACATTTTATTATCTTAGAGAAGGGAGTACATTCTATCCTTTTAAATGGGATGTAGATAATTCTACTGTATATGTTGCCAATGAAAACGTTAAAAAGAAAGCGGGAATGGCGAGACGAAATAAAGCTATTAAGTATAGTAAATTCAAAAACGTTATAGAGGGAAGTGTTATGTTTATGATGATCATAAATGTTATTATGGCATTAGGATTAGGATATGTATCTTACAAAATGTTTGAAAAGTTTGACGAGAGCGAGATAGTAGCTGCGCAAAATTACTGTGTCTTGAAAGGTGCAGAGTGGGCAGCTATAACAGAAAGAAACGCTAAAGCCTCTGAGGCCATATTTGAAAAGTTACAGAAAGCTACCGCAGGAACTAACCCATTCCTAGAAACTATAGTACCCGTTGAAGTAGGAGGAGGTGAATAATGGTATTATTTAATATAACAGTTAACTATTTATTCGGATTAGTGCTAGGATTTTATACTGGGATGAATAGATATAAAATCATATTTATAATGTTAATATTAATATTAATTGATATCTTATTAATCTCAAATACAGTTACAGTTATAGGTGGGAGTGAAACAGTCACACAATTAACAACTGACTTTTATAAATTTATAATCTTCTTTGAATTTCTATCAGTCTTAAGTGGATTCTTTACAGGAATGTGGTTAAAAGAAAAAAGTAAGAAGGAGGAAATAGTTAAATAAAAATGGATCTGTTAGAAGTGAAGCCAAAGGATTTAAATCCGTTAAAACTTTCCTTGATTAGTTTCGGGAGTATAGGAGGTATAGGTGTAGGTTTATTGTTAAGTATGATTATAACATCTAACTTATCTAGAATGATTCTTGCAATGGTTAGTTTAGGTTTTAGTTTATACTTAGTAATAAAAAACATTAAACTTTTAACATGGTAAAATTAAATTTAAATTTAACGAATAAGAATGTATTCTTTACAGCTTCGGCATTAAGTTTAATGTATCTTATATATTATATAAATGTTCTAACAGCTTCACCATTCATTACAGGGGGGCAAATTCTATTCTACTATCTATTAATTATACTAACAGCCTTTTTATATTGGTTTCCGTATCAATTTAATAGTGAATTGGATTCGCAAATTGGTGCTGATGTATCTGTGACAGATGTTGTTAAAGAGATGTTTTCAACTATATTAAATAATGTCAACTTTAATAAATAATGAATTGTTTTTACAAATTCATTATACCTATAAGTTTATAAAATTTCTTATTCTGTATATTATATATATTATGGTAACTCAAGCGACTCAAGATTTTATATTTAGTGTGATTGATGCTAATAATGAATACAATACTAAATTGATTTTGTTATGTCTTTTCTTTTTATATTTATTATTTTCTTTATGGTGGGCTAACTTTATTATACCGTTTAGGGCAGACAGAGATCAAAGATCAAAGTTTCCAATATACCAACAAGTTAGTGTGAAATTAATGAGAGTAACAGCAGTAGGTTTTCTTTTCTTTTACCCTTTAATTATAGGAATATTTATGTATAGAGAATATGATATAGATTCATTAATAACTTTAATAATTACTGGATATAGTGTGGTAACACTTATAGGATTAGGTATATGGTTCTTATTTGGTTTAACATGGGTTCAAGACTTATTATCTTTAGTTGGGATAGAAACAGGAAGAAAGAAAGGAACTATTATAAGGAGGAGAAATTAAAAATGGCTAAAACTATTCAAGTAAGAATCCCTATCTCTCTACATAAAGAAATTAGTAAAATACAAAGAGAAATGCAAAGGGAAACAGTGCAAAGGTTCGGGAAAAAGAAACCTATTACATTTGTGCGTGCAGCTCAAGAGTTTCAGAAAAGGAGAAACCAATCATTCTTTGGAGGGAATTTAATATGAAATTTAATAAGAAGAAACAAGGGCAAACTAATTTCTTTTACATAATTATAATGTTTGGTATGTTAACTATGATGACTATATTTAATATTATATTCTTTTATGAAATAGGAAGAACAGAAATCCTTGAACCTATCTTAAATGCTACACTGCAAGCTGAAATAAGTTTAAACGTGTCCAGTCAATTACAAACTCACGCCCAAGATGTTAAAGATCAATATGATTCAATAGATATACCTTACGATATATTTTTCTTATATCTATGGATAAGTTCTATAGTCGCCAGTATAATGCTCGCCCTCAAAGCGAAAAAGAAGTCAGTGTTTTCTTTCTTAGGTGGAATGTTTTTCAGTATCATGGGAATCTTGTTAATGATATTCTTCTTAGATCAAGTTCAAGTATGGTTCTTTGCAAACATATTCGATCCCGTGTTCTCAGACATAACATTGAATCTGCCCATTATGGATTATTATTTCGATAACATTGGTTGGATAAGTGGTCTCTGGTTTATCTTGTTATTATTCTTACAACAAGTAGATTTAGATATCCAAATAGGGGGAAGGAGGACTCGAGAATGAAACTATATAAAACTATGTTAGGATTTGTAATCATATTACTACTTGTAATGACTTCATCATACTCAGTTATAGTTCAAAATGATAATAATGCTAGAGCATACTTTAACTTTAGTAATAATGGTTTAGACGCTACAGGAAGGTTTACAACAATAACTGCAACAAGCTCACCATTTCAAGTGACAGGAATTTTAGGGGATGCATTTAATTATGATGGAACTGATAACTTTGATATAGTTAGTGTGCCTGTAAATACTTACCCTCTAACTTTTAACGCGTGGGTGAAAACTAATAGTAGTAGTGGTGATCAAGGAGTAACTGCGATTGGGTCTAGTGCAGCAAATAATCAGTATATAGGTTTATTTGTTATGAATGGTTTTCCTACTGCTACAACTAGAAACGGCGCGCAATTAAGTGCTACAGCTACAACTAATATAAGTGATGGTGAATGGCACATGATAACCGCTGTAATGAGTGTTGCTAATAATAGAAGAATCTATGTGGATGGAGTATTAGAAGATACAGAAACAACTAGTGTTTCTTTTCCAACAAATAATCAATTTGCAGTAGGACAAAATGCTGACAATCAAGCAGATCAATTCTTTACAGGTAACATTGACGAAGTAAGTATATGGAATAAAACTTTAGTAGTAGCAGAAATAGTACAATTATATAATGGTGGGGCAGCATTTGGATGGAACTTTACAACAGCCGTACCTCTTATTACATTTGATAACGTAACTATAAATAATATTGAAAACTTTAACAATACATTTTATAATGTTTCCTTAGTCAATTTAGAAGTTAATTTAAGTGTATTTAACACAAATAATCTTACTAATGTAACTTTTTTTATGTATAATTCAACAGGAAATTTAATCAATACAACTCAATTCATAACTAATACTTTAAACGGAGATCTAGACATAGTATTCCCCAATGAAGGAGCATTTAAATTCTTTCTTAATACAACTAATAATGAAACGAGTACATTAAGTCCGACTGCTGGAAACTTTACAATAAATTTTGATATTACTGCACCTAACCTGACAGTGAACTTACCTTCATCGTACGGATTTTATGATAACTTTAACTTTAGTAATTTTATTAACGTGTCAGATACAAGCCTTAGTAGTTGTGTGGTTACAATAAATAATCAAACATCTACAACCTGTACTAACACTAGTTATAGTTTCCAGTTTAACGGGAACGCTACAATAAATGTAACTGCGACAGATAGTGCTGGAAATGTGAACAGTTCACTTAATAATATAATGTTAGTTAATCCACTACAAAACTTTTTCTTCCAGACAAATACTGGAAGTCCTATAACTTCATTCACATTTGGAGGGTTAAACTTTACAACATTCGCGAACATATCTACATATAATAGTATAATCTCGCTAGGTAATAATACATTATTGTTTGAAAAATTAGGATTCCCGTCAACTAATATAACATTTAACTTGAACACCACATCCCGTATCAATCTTACAACCAATCTAAGTAATTCCACTATAGTTATACGTATCTTTGATAGGGAAACTTTAATATTACTTAACGGGACTACAACTATAACTCTACAAGCTACTTTTGGATTTAATGGAACTACTACAACAGGATTATTAAACATTTCAGATATAAATTTCATCAGTGAACAATACCAAATCTTAGCTGAACATGTAGGATTTGGCACAGAGAATGTATTCTTTAACTATAATAATCAAGAAATAATTAATATAGATATCTTTATGTTGAATTCTTCATCGCCTGATGCGGGAACTATTACTATAGTAGTTAAAAATACATTATCACAATTAGTCGAGTCTGCTATATGTTCAGCCTTAGAATGGAGACCTGAAGAGAGTGCATTTATGAGTGTCGCACAAGGATTAACTAATGTAAATGGTGAAACTATTTTAAACATAGAACTTAACACTAAAATATATAAATTTTCATGCACTAAACAAACTTTCACGACTGTAACAAACGCTCAAGTCATCCAGGTAGATGAATCAATTCTAAATATAATCCTTAACGATATAATCTTAATTCCAACAACGTTATTTCCAAACTTAGCTACAAGCCTAACTAATAGTAGTATAAATGCCACACATCAATTAGTTACATATACATTTTCGGATGCAGACGGGCTTACTACTGAGGGATGTTTACAATCTTTCTTCGTTAACGGGAATAGACAAACGTTTATACAGGAAAATTGTGTCTCGACATCAACTGGATCATTACTATTAACGGTTAACATTAACCAAACCTCAGACATACTTATGAAAGGAATATTGACAACACCATCAGTCACAGATTACGTGACAGATACATTAACCTTTAAAGGGACTGGAGATATAGCAGCTCAGTTCGCTCGATTAGGATTAGATGTATTGATCCCAACAATCTTTATGTTATTAGGATTGGGGTTAGGTATATTAATGTTTAACATAAATGTGGCTGTGGTGTTAATGTCTGTCGGGGGATGGTTGGGTGTAGCTTTAGTCCCAAGTATAATCTCTGGGGCGACCGCAGTCTTTGTAACTGTTATTGCTGGAATGATGTTATGGGGAGGGTATACTAGAAAATGAGTTCAATTAAAGCTTGGCCGTTTGTAGTTATAATCTTTATAGTTCTTGTTATTTTTACAGGGGTTAATGATATTGGGTTACAATCTCTAGGAAATAGTAATCTAGATAATAAAAGTATCCTTCTTGTAATCCAGATAAATTCTAACCTTGATGAGAACTTCGCAGATTTAACTATTGCTACTAGTAATCTTACTAATGGAACGAGTTTTGAAGGTCAAGATGCTTTCGTGCAACAATTTTTAGAAAGTAAAGAACAAGCATCGGAACTATCAACTTTCACAAATAAAATAATATCTATCCCAGACTTATTAATCTTAGGTGTAAATCAAGATATACCTGAATCTGATCTAGCTATATATAAAGCATTGTTGACCGCATTCATAACCTTAATATTATCTGTAGTAATATTCGTTGCTATCTTTGGAGATGGGAGGATTACATAAATGGTTAACTTAACAGCATTAGAAAATATAACGCCTTTAATTATAAATACATCTATAGTCGAAGATATAGATAACATAATACCTAACTTGGTAGCTAACACTAACACTCAAACTGATAACTGGTATGGATTAATGGTCATGGTAGTATTATTTTTCTATTTAATGTGGAAACTAACTAACGAAACTGGAAGGTTTAGATTAGATTTTGTGAGAGGGTTAGTATTTAGTTCAGGGATAACTTTACTTGTAGGAGCTATGATGTTAGTAACTAACATAACGACAACGTATGCTCATGTTGTATGGTTTGCCAACATATTTGCTCTCGCGATGATAAGTGCATGGTATCTTAAACAGAAAGGTGGTTAAATTGAACACTAAATTAATATTAGTCTTAATTATGTCAATGTTATTGTTTGGTGCATGTACAAAGAATGCTAATTTTGCTACAGTTTCTGGGGCTTCATTAGATAATCTATGGACTATAAATGATACCACAGGAGATATTGAACCGTTTGAAGTTGATTTTTTTAGGACAGTTCGTGTGAATGATTTAGTTATACAGAATGGAAGTACATTAACTATAGGAGGTATCAAAAACGGGACACCGTTCGCTACTATATCCACGGAAGAGTTTTTCTTTCCTGCGGTTAACGGGACAAAGAATGCCATCATAATTACTAGAGATGTATTTATGACTGATTTTTTAAATGGTACAAAGTTACTTACTAATCTAAATCTTGATTTTAGCGCTAACTCTAGTGCAATCACTAGTGCGGGAGATCCACTAGGTAACGGTATGATATTACAAAAATTTAATGAGAACCATCGCGATCCTTTTAGAGGTGTTGTGGCAAGTTTAAGGGGAAACGTTGAGATAATGACTACTAGAGATAATAATGTACCATTAACAGGAGTGGGTAATAATAATATTTCTATAGGATTTTATAAAAATCTTACCGTAACTCTTGAAGGAGATCTAAATGCTTATACTGAGAAAAATTTCGTTATTAGTATGAATCAAACAGCATTCAACATACATAAAACTACTTTCATTGATAGAGAAGTATATTTTAATCAAACATATACTCCAAATATGAGTTCCCCTCCTACAAAAATAGGGAATATAGGTTTATTTGCAAGAGATGATAACAATTTATATATAATTAGAGATAACGGACAAATTAAAAGATTATCGGCTGTAGGTTCAGGAAGTAGTGTATTCTCTGAGATAGTTAAATTTAATAATCATACATCTTTTTTCGGGAATATATACCTAAATAATACTGTATATAACGGAGGAGGCGTAGGTTATGCATGCATAGACAATATAGGAAGAATATTTAAATCTATTGCTCCATGTTCTGTAACATCAGAAACATTCATAAAGGGAAATATATCTGACCCTACTCTAGGAGATGAAGTACAAAATAACCCTTGATCATAAACAAAGTATATCTTTTTTGTGAGAATATGTGTAAATGATAGTTTATTAGGACATTTATAGAACGATTGTCGCAATTGTGAGTTAATCTGAGAAGACTTATTAAAATGAGTGGTCAATTACATCATAAATCAATTCTTAATTCAAATTAACCGAAATAAGAACTTACTAAATCTCCCGAAACTAACGTTTGTCTCTTCTTTTTTGACTTAGTCAATTTCTTTTTGCGAGCCATTTTCTTTAATTTTTAAAATAAATCTTCTAATAATGGGACGTCCTTAGGATTTACACTTAGCCTAGAATTTTTTCTTTTTTTGGATTTGCGATCCCCTACTACAGATAATACAATAAATGCCATATATATACTCACAACTTGATTATTTATAAATGTTTCTAAGCTTTCGAGGCTTTGTGTAAATACAAGTTCTGTGTAAATACAAGAGAGTTTATTAAATAATATATATTTTATATACATTATTATATTATTTAACAGGGAATTTTATTATATACTGGAATCCCTGAATCTACTTTATTAATTTCACCTGTTGTAATATTCAAATATGAATAAGTTAAATTACTTTGGCTAACGTTTTGATAACATTTCTCCTTAGTATCATTATCACTTGTCATTATATGTTCTTCATGTTTATAATCATCAATAGATATAATAAACATAACTAATATAGACATAATAACAATGAATATTACTATAATAGACTTTATATTTTTCATTTTGTATCTTTTTAACTCTCTATGTATCTACCAATTTACATAGATAATTATAAATAAATATAAAACATTTAAAAGTATTTGGTAGAAGCAATGACAATCATTATAAACTCATTAGTAATTATTAATATCATTATGGTAAAATTAACACAGGAACAATTAAATCAAATAAGAGAATTTATAGTAGAAGACACACAATTACATGTGGAATTATCCAGACGATTAGATATTGATGAAATAAAAGATTCTATAGATTTATTAAAACAATCATAAATATCGGTTTTAATTAGAGGATATATATATAATGGATTTTATAAAATACATATACGATAAATATTTGATCACCTTTCAAAGACGCGCACTAAATAAGGAATTACCACAAATTATTAGTGATCATAGTAGAGGTAAATTATTAGATATTGGTTCTCTAAACCAACCATATAAAAAATATGCTAACTATACAAAATATGAAATTTTAGACATTGAAGATAATAAGGAAGTTGATTACTGTGAAGATATTCATACTACATCTTTGAAAGATGAACAATTTGATACAATTATATTAACAGAAGTTTTAGAACATCTTTATGATCCTAAATTAGCACTCAAGCAAATTCATAGAATAATGAAACCTAAAGCATATTTGGTTGGGAGTGTACCTGTATTTTATTCTATACACGGAAATGAACACTATGATTATTATAGATATACATATTTCGGGTTAATAGAATTACTAAAAGAATTTGAAGATATACACATTATTCCTTTAGGAAATAGATTCACAGTAATAATGGATTTGCTGGCTACAAAGAATATTATATTTAGAATTTTGATACAAATATTTAAAATTATACCGTTTAAAAATAATCGATTCTCAAGAGCGCCCTCAGGTTATATATTTTATTGTCTAAAAAAATAATTAAAGAACAAATGAATCAAATACATACATTTATATATGATGTAAAACATTATATTTTATAATGGATTCTAACAATACATTCATAGTATATATTTTAATAGGATTATCTTTAATGATGAATTTGATGACTTCATCTAATATTATCATATTAAATGATATTGACGATAATATCACAACTAATGAAACAACTTATTCAAGCTATAAAATAGAATCTTACTTTGAAAATCTTAATGGAAGCGATAATGCTTATGCCTGTTTAAATGCTAACGGGACATTGTTTAGGAATATATCTCCTTGTGTATAATGATTTATATTTACTTAAATATAGAGACAATAAGATTTATATATGATGGATTATATGATATTATATGGTTAAGTACAGTAAAGAGAAACATAAAATGATCGAATTACATAATATAACGAATAGTGAATTAAAAGAGATTGCTAAAAAACAAAGAAGATCAGTTAATAACTTGATTAATGTTGCTTTAGAAGAATATATAAAAAGAAATAATTAAATACCATTTTAACTTGTATTCTTATATTTATTTCTTTTTAAGTTCTTTCTCTATACACATACTAATGAAACTAGATAATGTGATATCTTTTTGTAAGGCTCTTATCCTAGCTTTCTTAACTAAGCTTGGCTCTATCTTAAAACTAGATGTAACTTTTACCATAACTGTATTATATAATACAATCTTTATAAATGTTTGTATAATTTGGACAAATGTATAAAAAAAAATAATTAAATACCATACTGCTTTAAATCAACTAAGTGTAATTTATCAGCAAAGTATACTAAAATAAGTGTGACTATAAAAAGTGTAATAAAATTAAATCCACTTATTATTAATACGACGTTCATAAATATGATCATCTCCCAAAAACCGTGTTTTATTATTATATGTTTGCTATCCATTTTGTTGTCTATATTCACATACTAATGAAACTAGATAATGTGATATCCGTATTATATAATACTATCTTTATAAATGTTTGCATAATCTTTATAAGGTATTACATAATACTTTTTGTATAGTGGTAACAAAATATACACAGGATTGGGTTGCATATGACAAAGCTAAGACGAAAGAGTCTATATTATTCAAAGCAATGTTATCTGAACTATTACATGACTACTTTGCATATGAAACTAAACAAGGAAAACGTATCTGTAACAGAGAAAGATTGTTTATGATGGCATTGAAAGTATATTATAATGCTGATTTTAGGAAATGTCAAGGCCTAATTGAAGAGTTTACAGGAAGAAAGGTAAGTTATAAGTCTTTATGTAATTTCTTTGAAGATGAGACCCTCTCAGCGATTATAGATGATTTAATATTAATAACAGCGTTACCTACTGCGATCTTGGAAACTACAGGAGCTATAGATGCCACAGGGTTTTCTACATCTATATTTGAAAATTGGAATGAAAATAAATGGGGAACAGCACCCACTAAAAAAGACACAACTAGAATATGGAGAAAGTTACATGCAGTCGTTGGATGTAAAACTAATGTATTTATCTCTGTAGAAGTCACTAAAAAGAATGTAAGTGATGTAAAAGGATTTGAAAATGCAATGAAAGATAAAACTAAATATTTTAATCTGGAAGATTTCGTGGCAGATAAAGCATACAGTTCTAAGAAAGTGTTAGAATTTCTAAATAAACAAAACTTAAATCCTATAATTCCGTTCAAGAAAAATGTTACAGGCAAATCTAGAGGATCTTATATCTGGATGAAAATGTTTAAATATTTTAAAGAGAATCAAAAGGAATTCTTGGAAAGATATCATAAAAGAAGTAACGTGGAGACATCTTTTCATATGTTAAAGCGGAAGTTTGGGAATAATATAAGAACTAAAACATTTAATTCAAATGTTAATGAGATAAAAATAAGATGTCTATGTCATAACATATGTGTTCTTATTCAGGAAAAATATGAGAATAGTATTGACATTGATTTTCAAGTTTGTGTAAATACAATAACAGCCGTGTAAATACTAACACTATATTTACACAAAGCCTCAGAAAGGGAGAAAACAAAGAAATCCCCTTTCTATGACAAATCTATCTTAGTAAAATATTTGTAGACAACATAGTCAGAACAATCTAAATATTAAAACTGGTAGGAAATAAAAATTTAGTCGTCTAACAACTATAAAATAAAAATTAAAATATATAAACCTTTCGGCTTAGATGATTATGTTCAATCACCTAAGACGATTGAACCGAAACCTTCGGAATTGTAGAGTACTTTAATATTAACACCTACATCTATCTTGCCGTACTTCTTAAGGAATTTACCTAGATTAGAATTGGCTTGAGGTTGGGCATAATACCTAATACGGTCATTACCAGGAATAGTCTTATCTTTATACTTAGATTCGAAGTATATTTTTAAGAATTTATCATCAAGGTTATTGAATTTATCGTGAACACTTTCATCAATAAACTCACGAAGTAACCCTTCCTCGATTTTTATTATTACACCATCAACCATTTCATCCACAGGGGATGCTACTATATCTTCCGAAGACATTATATCACTAAATTGTTTTATCATTTTTAACTATTTACACTAATCATACTAATTTATACTTTGTCGATTAGGTTAAAATCCTTCAATAAGTATTACCTTAAATTAAAAGATGAGTTGCGTAAAGAAGAAGTTTTTGTGTTTAACGTCAAGACTCTACCCCGGACGATATACAGAGGCTAAAAGATTCACACAAGTTAGTTAATTAGTTTGTTTGTTCTCTTTTAGCTACTATACATAATATAATAGCCATAATATATAAATGTTTTGTTTCTAATAATAGGTGTAACAACTTGTAACAACTT